>Ga0272441_10000542_pt1 | contig 86251 bp, 79 predicted proteins | sample SSMProp6N_FD_193582 | JGI IMG/M metagenome (GOLD analysis project Ga0272441, IMG submission 193582) | Marine sediment archaeal communities from Little Sippewissett salt marsh, Falmouth, MA, United States - SSM-Prop-6N | ecosystem: Environmental > Aquatic > Marine > Wetlands > Sediment ...
ACACAAATAGTCAAAGCAACAAAATATATCGTCAGACGTTTGGGCCATCATAAAAAGATTAGGGAATTTATAATGAATCACTTCTAGGGGAAACGCAGGAACGAGTTTTAGGGTTTAAATCTCTTTTTTACCCACAAAAATATTAGAGGGTGAAAAATGATGTTTTTTCTCCTGTTGGAACCATATGAGTGCAGGGGAAGGGATTCGAACCCTTGGACCTCTGCAGGACAAGGCTCTGAACCTTGCGCCGTTGGCCAAGCTTGGCTACCCCTGCAATTATCCAGAAAATATTTTGTTATTATATTAGTGTGTCGAATTAAAATTATTAAATATTTCAAAAGTTTTATATAAAAAATCAATATATCTTCGAATATGAAGGGTCTGGAAAGATGAGAATTTAGACTTTTTTTCTTTATTTTTCATCTCCACCAAAATCTAGACCCTTCATTTATTAATACTTTTTTTTAAACTAGCAAATTTTAAGTATTTCCTTGGTTATTGCCTCAAAATAAGTTAATGGCCCGAGTAGTGTAGCCTGGCAACATATGGGACTGTGGATCCTCTGTGGCGGGTTCAAATCCCGCCTCGGGCCTGATTAATTCAATTTCAAAGTCCGAATTATATTTGGTTGATATAAGCAATTAATTCTTTTTTAATTTCTTCTGATTAATTCAAATTTATTCAATTCTTTCAATTTTCGGTTTGTTTTCTATAAATAAGTATTAAAGTTAATTTAATAAACATTAAAGTTTTATAATAAAAAATGGTTTCATTTAAGAGATGGGACGCAAAATCAATGTCAGTCTTTCATTAAAATTAACATTAATCGTTGTATTAATATCTATCATCATTATTGTCTCTTTATCTTATGTCAATCTCTATATGGAAAGTGAAAAGGATAAAGAATTTTTTGATAATACATCCAGATGGGCTGCTGTAAATTTCGCCAAGTCACATGCTGTGCTTGAAATATTAAATGATTATTTATCACAATATGAAATATTAAATAACACAGAAAATTTACAACAATTTCTCCTTAATCATACAAAAAATCATACAGAGATTTTAAAGATAAATATTCTCAATCCTACCTCAAATGGTTTAATGGTCAATATTTCTACGGATAATAACTCAGTGGGCAGTTATCCAAATGCATATTATAACAACGACTCATATGAAAATGAGAATACGTATTATAGGATTAATGGTTCTATTTTAACCATTATTTCACCTATTAATATATCTGGAAGTATAGTTGGTACTTATGAAATAATCATATCAATGTATCCTCAGGTTATATCTCGCGACGAACTAATCCAATATATTATAATAATTTCAATTTTTAGTATTTTTATTTTGATTTTTAGTCTTTTATATCTTCTAAGAAAAGCAATTGTAAAGCCTATAATAAATTTTAGAAACACTGCTAGAATATTTGGTAAAGGTAATTTCGATGCAAGAGTTGATATCAATTCAAAAGACGAACTAGGTGATCTAGCCAATGCTTTTAATCAGATGGCTATAGATTTAAAAGAATCTAGAGACAAAATTCAGGATTATAATAAAATTTTAAAAAATTTACTTCAGCAGAAAGATGAATTTATTAGTCAACTTGGGCATGATCTTAAAAATCCAATGCAACCGCTTGTTGGTCTCCTACCAATGATTATCGAACAAGAAAAAGACCCCAAAATAAAGGAATCATTATTAGTAATGAACCAAAACGTTAACTATATGCAAGATTTAATTTTTAAAACCTTACAGCTTGCCAGACTTAGAACTTCAAAAATTAAATTTGACTTTGAAAATCTCAATCTAAAAAATGAAGTTGATTACACTATCGCAACTGAGCAAATTAGTTTAAATGAGCATAAAATCAAGCTTGAAAACAATATTCCCAAAGATATTTTTGTAAATGCTGATAAGTTAAGACTTGCAGAGTTGTTTAAAAATCTAATTACTAACTCTCTAAAATACACATCAGAGGGGAAAGGTAAAATAACGATTGATGCCAAAAAAGAAAAAAACGCTGTAACTGTTTCAATAAGGGATACAGGTATTGGTATGACAAAAGATCAACTTAAAAAAGTTTTTGATGAGTTTTACAGTGTTGATAAAACAAGTAGAGAGCAAAAATCTAGTGGACTTGGTCTTGCTATCTGCAGACGTATTATTGAAAAACATGGAGGTAAAATATGGGCTGAAAGCTCTGGCCCTGGGAAGGGTTCCACTTTTTATTTTACTATTAAAACTGGCGACGAAAAATAATTAAGAGTATATGATATACCCTATTAAAGGTGAAAGGGATGACTAAAAAAGTTATGATTGTAGATGATGACCCAGGTGTTATTTTTACTGTAAAACGTGGAATGGAAGGCGATGGTAAAGATTATGAGATTACAAGTGCTAGCAGTGGGCAAGAATGCCTTCAAATCTTAGAAAATAATAAGATTCCAGATCTAATTCTTTTAGATATAATGATGCCTGAAATGACTGGATGGGAGGTCTATAAAAGATTAAAAGAAAATGATCTATGGAAAGAAATTCCCGTTGTTTTTCTTACTGCGCGTACAGATCGTACGGCTAAGAATGCTGGGGGGTTTTTAGGTGATGATTATATTGAAAAACCATTTAAATTTCCAGAGTTAAAAGAAAGAATTGAAAAAATTTTGGAAAAATAATTTATATAATTTAAAAAAAAATTATGATTTATAATTTATTTTTTGTTATAAATTAACAATTAAACCATAATAATAAAAAGAAAAAAATAAATGATTATTAATTGATGTGTTATAATCTATCTATTCCATAAATAGTAGTTTAAACCACCATCTTCTGAACTTATTATTAAACGATAATTATATGTATCTCCTTCAACCTGATTATATACACTAAGTATTTTACATCTTATATCATTAACTTTTTCTGAAGGAAAATATATAAAATTTAAAAATTCTTCTGGTGGTTGCTCTCTATGAATTTCAATAAGTTCATTAAAATCATAAGTATCTTTTGGTTTACCATCAATTAAAATAGTAAAATAAGTAGCAGCAAAATCAATAATGCAATAAGGTTTGACCATAGGGCAAATAAAATTTGTTTGAGAAACACTTCCTAAATAAGAAACATCATAACCTGTTAAATATTCCTCCCAAGGCCATAATGTATCATCTTCAGAATCATTTACATATTTCTTCCATCCACAATAAGCAGTATCAGTTACATAAGGAATCATTTTTCCATCTTTACCTGGAAAACTTGTAATAAAAGAGGCATGATGTGAATCATTTTTAGTATCACTTAAAATGATATTAGATATTGGATAAATATTTATATCAGACCAATTTCCAATATCAATATTTCTTAATTGAGCATCAGATAAAGCATATAGCATTGCATATTGATGACGGAAACAATTCCATTCTTTAAGCCACAAAAAATTTTCTTCAATATCTTGATTTTCATATATTATAACTGCGTAATTTCTAACTGTATCAAAAATCTCTTTTATTGCTAAAAAAGAATCATTACAATCAATTTTTCTAGTTTCATTAAGTAAACCACTTTTTGCAATATTAAAGGCTCTACTTTCATTTAATTTATAATTTCTATGTTCATCTGTATCCTCAGGATAATTAGCTATTTCAGTATAATTACTCTCTAAAGATTTTTTTTGGTATTCAATAAGTTCAGTTTCATTTATTACCGAAAAATCATCCCATGTCTGATTGGTTGTATATGAATCAAGAGTATCTGGTTTGAAATCAATCCTAAAAACATATGGAGTTAACTCATTTGGATTATATGAATTATCCTCGTTATAATAATTAATCTCCCTTTCTTCAATACATCCAATTAAAACAATACAAAGAAGTGAAATAATAACTACAATAATTAATAAATTTTTTTTCATATAATAAACAGCTCATGTATTTATATTAAATTTTTACAATAATTAAAAAAAGAGAATTATTATAAGGATATAAAAATAATCTTATAATAACTATGTAAAAATTAATTATACAAATCCACTATAGTTATAAGCTAGATTTAGTACTGAAACACCATTAACTACTAAAAAACCCCCGATAAGAACCATTGCAAGTCTTGCGTAACTATTTATCTTTTTATTCCAAATTCCTCCGCCTAAAAGCAATAATCCTATACCTGCAAAACCCATTGAGCTTAGTAATACCGCAATATTTGAAGAACCTGCTGCAAAAACTCTAACAATAAGTCCTATCCAAGCAAACAAAATACCCAAAGCAACACCTATTATTATTGCAGTTTTTGAAAAAAACATATTAAAAAGCCCCTCCATAGGACTAATAGTTTTTTTTATTTTTTGAGATGTAATAGGTATAGTTTGTGTCTGTTTTGGTTGAGGACTTGGCTGTACTGGTTGAGGAGTTTTTTTAACTTCTTCTTTTGGTGCTCCACATGCTGGACAAAATGCTGCGTTATCTGGAATATCTGCTCCACATTTCATACATTTAACAACTGGCATAATAACCTCCACCTTTTGATATAAATATTAATAGATGTATTTATCGGTTTCTTTTTTATTAATCTAATCAATGTTTACCTGTTTTACAACTCAAGCATATTGAATTTTTATTATCAAAACATTTATCACAAACAAGCCTGCCACAAAGAGAACAAGTAAACATTGCACCAGGTTTTCCGCAGATATGACAAAGACCCATCAAATCCATTTTTATTTTTCACCTAATTTTAGTAATATTGATTTAAGATCATCTATAGGGATATTAGTCGTAACAAGTGGAATATTTTCCCTATCTGCAAGTTTAATTGCTAGTGAATCAACTGAACCTGGTTTATGATAAACAACAACAGTTGGTTTAACAGGATGTACCCGAATTGCAATCATAGGACTTCGGCCATATCTTATACCTGTAAAAATTATTGCTCGTTCAGTACTCCAGCCGTAAAGTCGATTGTAATCACCTGAATTTATTGTTTCAATTGTTTTTACACTGTCTACAAGTGTAAAACCTTTTACATTTTTTTTAAGACCAAGTTCATTAGAAGTTAAAATATTTCCTTCAATTTCTTTAATAAAATCTGTTGCAGAAATAGTATAAGGATATTCCATTATTTCAATAATTCCTTCTTGAGTCTTTACCATTGAGTTATATTTATGTATAACTTTGCTTCCATGTTTTTTATCAATTTCAACAAAAGCATCAATTATTTTTTTTATGGTTTGTATTCCTGGAGATTTTCGTCGTCCTGATTCATAATCACTAATTACACTAGGAGATAATCTTAAAAAACTTGCAAGATCAGTTTGACTAATTCCAAATACGCCCCGCCATTTACGGATTGTTTTTCCAGGTTTAGGACTTAAAGTTATTTCTCCTGCAATTTTTTCAGATAATGCATCTTTTATATTCATTTAACTTCCTCAAGAGGTTTAAACTTGTAGCCGTAATATATGGCTCCAATATATCCATCCTCTTGAATTCTTCTAAATGTAGACTCAACTTTCATACCAATTTTTACATTGCTGATATCACAGTCAACGATTTGAGCAGTAACTTTTGGCCCTTCATCTAGTTTAATGACTGCAACAGGATAAGGGACTTGTTTTTCAAAATCTTCTGGAGCAACATGAATTATTGTATAAGATATAACTTCACCTTTTCCGTTTAATTTTAAATCTTTCATTTTTCCAATACTTTTTCTTCTACAATAGGGACATGATTCACGTGGTGGGAAAAAAATTCTTTCACAAGAATCGCACTTGTTTCCAATTAAGTTATATCTTTGAGGTATTTCTCTCCAAAATCTTGCTACATTTGATTTCATTTTTACATCCTCTCCATAATATGAACAACACAGGTTGCACCAGAACCACCAATATTATGAGCAAGACCTATTTTTACATCTTTAACCTGCCTTTTATCTGCTTCACCTCTTAATTGTAATGCTACTTCTACAATTTGTGCAACTCCTGTAGCTCCAACAGGATGACCTTTAGATTTTAATCCTCCGCTAGTGTTAATAGGTTTAGACCCATCTAAAGTTGATATTTTGTTATCAATTGCTTTTCCGCCTTCACCTTTTTTAACAAATCCTAAATCTTCAATTGCGAGTATTTCAGCAATTGTAAAACAATCATGAACTTCTGCAAAATCAATATCATTTGGTTGAATTTTTGCCTGATTATAAGCCATTTTTCCAGCATAAACGGTTGCATCAAGAGTACAGATATCTCTTCTAGCATGTAGTGCAAGAGTATCAGATGCTTGACCCGAGCCAATTATTTTAACGGGCTTATCTGAAAATTGTTTTGCTTTTTCAGCTGCACATAAAACTACTGATGCAGCACCATCTGTAACTGGTGAACAATCAAAAAGACCTAAAGGATATGCAACCATAGTTGCGTTAAGAGCTTTTTCAAGAGTAATTTCTCTCTGATATTGTGCAGTAGGATTTAATGCTCCATTTGCATGATTTTTTACAGCAACTTTTGCAAGATCCTCTTTTGTTGTACCATATTCATGCATATGACGCGTCGCAATTGTTGCATATATGCCAGGAAAAGTTTGTCCAAAAAATGCTTCCCATTCTTGGTCTGCCGCTGTTTGAAGTGTTTCAGTCGCAGTTGTCCCTGCAACATCATTCATTTTCTCTATACCACCAATAACTACAACATCATTAATACCTGACGCTATTGATAAATAACCTTCACGAACAGCTAGAGCGCCTGATGCACAAGCACCTTCAACCCTTGTTGCTGGAATGTGCATATGTGAAAAACCTGAAGCATCTGCAACAAGTGCACCAACATGCTCCTGTCCAACAAATCGTCCTGAACTCATAGAGCCTATATACATTGCATCTATATCTGCTCCTGATATTCCTGAATCAAGAATTGCCTTTGATCCAGCTTCAGATATTAATTGCCTGAAGGATTTATCCCATAATTCTCCAAATTTTGTTAAACCAATTCCAATTACTGCAACATCTCTCATTTTTAATCACTCCCAATATAATATATCTGTTAATTTTGCATATGTTCCATAATCGATATATTCTTTATTTTTAATCATATCAGATACCAATGGTGCATTTTTTCTATTTAAATTATTCATATTTTCAGTAATGGTTATATCAAAACTATCACTTCCAGCACCTGATCCATAGCTAGTAAGTATTATTCTATCACCAGGTTTTGCAACATCAAGGACAGAAGCAAGACCTACAAGTGAAGCACCAGAATATGTATTTCCGATATAGGGAACCATAAGTCCCTGTTTTATTTGGTCAAAACTAAAACCTAATTTTTTTGCAATATTTATGGGAAATTTTCCATTAGGTTGGTGAAATATTGCGTAATTATAATCCTCTGGTTTTGTATTTGATTTTTCCATAAGTCTTAATGCACTATTACTGATATGTTTAAAATATGCAGGACCACCTGTAAACCTACCACCATGAGAAGGATACTTTCTTTGAGCTCTTCTCCAAAAATCAGGGGTATCTGTTGTAAATGATAAAGTGTGATTTATTTGTGCAATTATATTTTCTTTACCAATTATGAAAGCAGCTCCTCCTGCTGAAGCAGAAAATTCTAGTGCATCACCTGGAGCTGCTTGTGAAGTATCCGCACCTATTGCTAATCCATATTTTATCATTTCTGCTTTTACAAAAGCAGTACAAGTTTGTATGGCGGCAGTTCCTGCTTTACAAGCAAATTCATAATCTGCAACCATTAAATCAGGTGTAGCTCCAATTGCTTCTCCAACAATTGTACCAGTTGGTTTTACAGCATAAGGATGAGACTCACTTCCAATATATATTGCACCAATTTCTTGTGGATTTATTGAGCATCTTTTTAGTGCAGCCCGTGCAGACTCGACACTAATAGTTGCAGTATCTTGATCTATTCCCGGAACTGATTTTTCAGTTATTCCTAAACCATTTGATATAGTTTTACCATTTTTTCCCCAGACTGAAGCGATATCATCGACCTTTATTCTAAATCGTGGAATGTTTGCCCCATAACTTATAATACCTATATCTTCCATAGCTATCCTCAAATACGGGGAACAACAACTTATATTTAAAAATGACGTTTTATTTTACGTTTATTGACGAATAAAAAAAAAAATTAGAAATTAATAAAATCTAAATTAACCCTTGTTTTAGTTCAAGCATATGAAGGTTTACACCTAATTTTTCTATTCTTAAAATATATGCTTTTCCAAGTTTTCTTTTAAAATTTTGAATAAAATTTAAACCAGCATTCTTACCTAGAGAAATAGCAATATCTTCTATCACTGATTGTAACGCCCTACCTAGTTCATATCCCTTCACTGATTCAATTTCAGGTGAAATAATAATTCCTTCTTTTCCATCTAAAAAAAGCATATTATCAACTTTTATATATTTTAAACATTGATATTTATTTTCAAATTTTCTTATAACACTATCAACAAGCATAATGGAGTAGCTTTGATTGCTAGTTTCACTTAAGATATTTATTAAAGATCTTAATACATTTTTTACCACAAGATCTTTTTTTAATTGAATAATATCTAGATTAACACCAATTTCTTCTAATTTAAAAAGATAATCCGAATTATAATAATTTTTAAATTTTGAAATAAAAGAATATCTGCCAGTATCACTCAAAGAGTTATATATCTCTTGAATAATTTTTTGTATAGCAATACCTACTTTTTTTGAATCAACTGAATTTACTTCAGGTGCAACATAAACAGAACTTGCTCCTTGAATTACCCTAACATCATTCACTGTTGCATATTTTAAAACATCATAATTTATATTTAATCTTTCAACTAATTCACTAACCATTTCATAAGAAGCATTTTTCCCAATATCTTTATCTAAAATATCCATAAGAATTCTTAAAGAATAATTTAAAATTTCAGAATTTGAAATTCTCTTTTTTATAGATAGTTTTATCTCTGTAATAAATTTGAATTGTAATAAATCTAGATCAATATAATAGTCTTTAATAGATTGTTCATAATCATAAGGTAAATCCTCTTTAATTTCTTTAATAAAATAGTACCCCGCATTTTTTCCCATCATTCTAGTAATTTTTTCAATGAAGTCTCTAGTTGCCCGTCCTACTTCTCCAGATTCAATATTTTCTATATCTGTTTTAATAATTATCTTATCTGTTAACTCAGTGTATTTTGTACCAACAATTTTTATTTTATTTAAAAAATTATACTTTTCAGATAATTCTCTTATTGCGTTACCAATTATCACATTAGCATAAGCTTCTGATGTTCTTCTACCTATTACTAAAATTGTAGATCTTAATATTCTTCCAATTATTTCTTTATTTTCTAAGTAAGGCATCCTCATTCCATCAAATTATACAAACTTGCTTTTCAAAATATAATAATAAGTTATTAAATCTTATTATAATTTGTAATAAATAACCTAGTTATTATCCCAAAAGCCTCTTGTTCTTGCATATGTTAATTCTGCCTTTAATATATCTCTTAAAAAATTAATTTGTAATTCTTCCGATTTTTGTAATTGATTAATATTATATTTTCTAAGAATTCTTGCAGCAGTATCTGGACCAATTCCTCGTGCAACTAATGCTAATACTGCATATTTACCATAAGACAAAACCAAGCTTGCGTTTTTATTAAGCTTTATTGCTTCTTTTTTTTCCTCTTTAGATCTTTGTTTTTTAAATAAAGATTTTGCTAAATTCCTATTATAATTTCTTATTACAGCAATTTTGATTGCATCACATTTTAAACATTTTGGATTATTTTTTATTCTTCTCACAGTTGTATTCCAACAGTTTGAACAATTTGTACAAACCAATGTAATTTTTGCCTCTTCCAAACGGTTTTTTAAAGCAATAAGAATTGATCTATCAGCTCGTTTTGGAGCCATTAGACCTCTAATAGTTTCAAAACCTGCAAGTCCTATTGGCGAAACATGTTGTATTTTAATTTTTATTTCACCATTATGAATTTTTTTAATTATTTCTTCAGTATTTATAATATCCATTTTTTCCCAAATTATTTTATCGATAGATTCATCTAATATCAAAGAATTTTCAAAAAGTCTAAATAATTTTTTAGAGCCAACGTTTCTATAATCAAAATCTTTTTTAATTGCACCAAATTTTCTTGCAACATGAACAAGTTGCCATCTTATATAAGTAGAATTTTTTAAAATAATATCAAGAAGATACTCAATTGATTTTGGTTTTATTGAAAATAAAATATCTTTAATTTTTTCAACTGGATATCTGCATGGTAGTTCAAGACTAATTCTATATGGGTCACTATTAATTCCAACACTTTCGCCTAAAATTTGAGCAAGCATTGCAGAAATAATTCTTCCAAGAGTTTCATTTACTTTTGTTCCAAAACAGGCATTAATAATTATTGTTTTTTCATCTATTTCAATTGTTATTGTTTTATCATCTGGAACTACAAAACCTTGGTTTTTTTGATTTGATATAAGTTGATATATTGTTTTAAAATATCTTTTATCACTAGGATAATTTTTAATTTTAACACCATAAGAAATTGCCCTTCTTAATCGACCAACTTCTTGAGCAACATCAAATGGAACAGGTATGTCTTCACCTGTCCAAGCAGGAACTGTTCCAATTTCTTTTGACTGAGTAACCAAAATATTTTCTTCTTCCCTTTTTACTATAGTCCATGGTCTGCCACTTAAAATAAATTTAGCACCTTCAAAACCATAATTTAAAATAAAACTTTCATCAAGTTTCCCAATCTTTTTTCTAGTGCTAATATCAATTGCTATAAACGATTTTTCATCTGGTATCATAGAAATATTTTCAAGAAAATAGCTTCTAGAATTTCTTCTTTTTATTATATAATCATCCTCACCTATCCAAATACTACGCTGGTTTTTTAATTGGTCCAATATTTTATAAAAAAGATCTTTTTTTAGATTATAAAAAACATATGATCTTTTGATTATTTCAAATATTTTTTCGGATTTGATTTTACCATATTCTAAAACAATTGAAATTATTTGATTAGCAAGAACTGACAAAGGATTAATTCTAATATCTGTTTTTTCAATTTCACCATTTAACGCTTTTTTTGCAATAACTAAACTTTCACAGAAATCTTCTGGATTTGTTGCAATAATTAATCCTTTTGATGTTTTACCAATTTTATGACCTGATCTTCCAACTCTTTGTAAAATTCTCTTAACTTCTCTAGGTGAATTATATTGGATAACAAAATCAGTATTTCCAATGTCAATTCCTAATTCTAAAGATGATGTACATATTAGGGATTTTAATTTTCCAGATTTAAAATTATCTTCAGATTGAATCCTTGAAATTTTTGATAAAGAACCATGATGGACATCAATTTCAATATCTTTTATCCATTCACGAAAGCGAGAAGCCAATATCTCGGCTCCATCGCGAGTATTAATAAAAAGTAGTGTCGAAACGTGTTGCTCAATTATTTCTTTACTTCTTCTTAAGGATGCAAAAGAGATGGGTTCCATTGAAAATTTATTTGCTTGTGAATAATCGCCCTTTTTAATAAATGGAATTTCAACAGATATATCTATATGTTTTGTTGCATTAACATCAATAATTTTTACATTTCTAAATTTACCTTGTTTATTTCCCCCTAAAAAAAGTGCAACATTTTTAGGCGAACCAATTGTTGCAGAAAGCCCAATTCTTTGAAAAGAAATATTATTTATATTTGTTAGTTCAAATAAACGTTCAAGTCCAACAGCAAGTTGCGCACCTCTTTCATCACCTGCCATTTCATGAATTTCATCTACTACTACCCATTTAACATTCGATAAAGATTTTCTTAATCTTTTACCTGTAAAAAGTATTTGAAATGTTTCTGGCGTTGTAATTAACATATCAGGTGGTTTTTTTGATTGCTGTGTTCTCTCAGTTTGTGATGTATCGCCATGTCTAACAGCAATATTAATCCCTAATTGCTCTCCCCATTCAAAGGTTCTTTTAAGCATATCTCTATTTAAAGCTCTTAGCGGGGTAATATAAAGAATTGAAATTCCTTTGTTTTCATTTTCTTTTTGTTTTTTTAAAAAAATATTAAAAATTGGTAAAAGTGCAGCTTCAGTTTTACCAAGGCCAGTTGGAGCTATTAAAAGAACATTTTCTCCATTTAAAATTGGTTTTATTGCTTTAATTTGGGGTTCTGTAGGTTTTTTTATTCCACTTGAGCTAAGTAAATTTTGAATTTTTTTATCAAGTTTTGAAAAAATTGATGACATTTCATTTTTAGCAATATTGACTAATATTTATTATTTTCTTTCATCATCTAAAAAGGTTATTCGATGGCACTAAAAAATATTACACCCATTCCAAACCATGTTACACATAAAATATAAAACCAAGCATTAAAAATTTCAGTTATTAAACCTAATAAAATGGTTAAAAGAGGGAGAATTATCAATAGAAATACTGATATTATTGTTTTTACTGTTTTCGATAGATTTAACTCCATATTTCATCACGATTTATCAAATTATTTATTGCCCTTATTAAAAATCAGTTATTTAAGCTTAAGCATCTAATTATTTAAAATTGAATTAGTAAATTTTTATATAAAAACATTTACTTTCCCTAAAAATGTACCATCAACCAAATAAATCTGAGAGTTTTTAATGTCAATTATTTTTCCCAAAGGACCTGCAATACCCTCTTTATTTACTGCAATACCTCCACAAAAAGGATTAAATGCAGGTATTACTAATATTTCAGGATTTTTTGAATTGGGGTATTTATTTTTTAAAAAATTTTTTCTAAAATTAGCTTTTATCCAACATTGTTCAAATGTTTTATAACCAAGTCTATCTGTAAACATAATTGTTGGATGAGTATGACCAAAAATTATTTGTTTGCAATTCATAATTTCTTCACTAGGCCATCTATGGCCATGAAAAAAACCAATATTTTCAATGGAATAACCAAATGATGGATGAATCATAATTTTTTCAGAACATAATTTTTTGATATTACCATCATGATTTCCAGGTATAATATGAATTTCACATAATTTTGAAATTACCTCAAGAAAATTTTTTACATCTCGACGTTCTTGAATTGTTGATGAAGGAATATTATGTTTAACATCACCTAAAATTATTATTTCATTTGGTTTAAACTTAAAACAAATATTTTCAATTTGATTTTTCATATTTTGTGTTTGAGAATGAATATTTAAACCTTGATCTATAAATTCTTTTTCAATACCGATATGTAAATCTGCAATTACTAAAATTTTTTTATTTTTAATAAAAAGAGCAGGTACATTTGGAATTGGTTGAATATTTGATATATCCATGAAAATTCCTTATTTTTTATAAATATTTTTTTAACACATTTGGTATTTCATCAATTAAATCAGTAGCAATTACACCATAGGAATGTTTTTTAAAAGAAATATTTCCAGCAAGGCCATTTATAAATATTCCTATTCTTGCTGAATTAAAAGGGTTTACATGTTTTGATAACATAGCACCGATTATACCTGCAAGAACGTCACCTGTTCCCCCAACGGTCATTGATTCATTATGAGTATCATTTAGTTTTGTTAATTTACCATTACTAATGATATCAATTGGTCCTTTTAGAAGAATAGTGATTCCTAGTTTTTTTGCCCAGAATTCGACAGTTTTTTTTCTAAAATTTAAATTATTTGATAGTTTAATACCAGTTAATTCTTTAAATTCACCGGTATGAGGAGTTATTACTGTTTTAGAATTTTTTATTAAATTTGGATTTTTTCCTACTACTTTTATTGCATCAGCATCAATTATAATTTGTTTTTTATTTTTAATAAAAAGACTAATTATTTTCTCAGCTGCTTTATCTATTTCATTATTATTTCCTAAACCAGGACCAATAAGTAATGCATCAACTTTTGATACCAAATTTTCAATAATTTTTAAATCTTTTAAAACAAGATGATTTTCGTTATTAAGCTCTTTCACAATTAAATTAGGTGCCATCTTTGCTATGTTTTTTGCAACACGAATTGGTTTTATTAAAAGTGGGGAATATGATGTTATTGCTTTTGCAACTTTTTTAGGTGTAGCAATATAAATTAAATCAGTACCGGCCCTCTGAGCTGCAAAACTAGAAAGAGCAGGTGCTCCATAATATGGGCCACCTCCAATAACTAAAAGTTTTCCATTTTCCCCTTTATGTGATCCCTTTTTTGGTTTTGGATAATATACCTTTAATTCACCAGGACCAACATAATCAATTGCTTTTTTTGGAACGCCTATATCAATAATTTTTATTTTTCCACAATTTTTTTTATCCATTTTTTCTTTAATATCATGGAAAGTTAGAGTATAATTAGGTTTAATAGAATTTTTAGTGTTAAAACCTGTTGGAATGTCAACAGATATTACCATTTTTTCTTTTGAATTGTTTATTTTTTTAACAATTGAATAATATGGTTCTCTAAGTTCACCTGTTAATCCAATTCCTAGCATTGAATCAACAATAATTTGATTTTTTATTAGTAAATTATCAAAATTATTTAAATTATCTTTACTATAAATTTTGATATTTAAATTTTTTAACTTTCTAAAATTATTATTTGCAATTCTTGTTTTTATTTCTTTTTCTCGTGAAATTAAAAATAAAGATAAATTATATTTTTTTGCTAGATATCTTGCTGCAACAAAACCATCCCCACCATTGTTTCCAGGTCCACATATAAACAAAATTTTTTTTTCTTTAGGTTTAATTTCCTTTATAATAAAATCTGCAAGTCCTTTTCCAGCATTTTCCATTAAACTAGAACCAGCTACACCAAAAAATTCAGAATTTACATCCACCACTTTTATTTCTTCCCCTGAAATCATACCAAAAACGTTAAACAAGTATTATGCTATATATGCTTCGAAAAAAAATTTAAAATGGTGTAATTATGATTCCAGGAATGGGTGGAAAAATTAATCCACGTCAAATGAATCAAATGATGAAAAGACTTGGAATATCTGTTAAAGAAATCGAAAATGTAAAAAAAGTTATAATCGAGACTGACAAAAAGCAATACATAATTGATAACGCCAGTGTAACTATAATGGATGCGCAAGGTCAAAAAACCTATCAAATCACTGGAAAAGCTAGAATTTTAGAAAAAAAGGAAGAAATTCCCAAAGCAGATATTGAACTTGTAATTGAACAAACAGGAAAAAGTGCTAATGAGGCAAAAAAAGCATTAATAGAAACAAAAGGAGATATTGCAGAAGCAATATTAAAACTATCAGATTAATTATTTGTTTATACCGTCTGATAGAAATATAGTTTTTTAGAATTATTGTCAATTGATGATTTTTCTCCAATTTTGTACATGAAATCAGATGCAGCTTTTGCCTGGAATATTGTACGAGTTTCTGCTTGCTCAATAGTATTTATCTCATGCAGACAAAAACTCAGTGCCCTAATCTTCCATCTATAATAATATTGATTGATATTAATTGGTGAATATTTTTTTATAAACCAATACAACAATTCTACCCAAATATTAATATTTACAGCCCTTGTTTTTTGATAAAAATCTTCAAAAGATTCTGAACCTTTTATATTTAAAAATAGATCATCGTGAGGTAAATATAGCTGTTTTATTAGTTTAAATGAAGGAACGCTTCTTTCTACTTCTTTTTTAATATCCATGTAGGTTTCGTCAAAACAGTAGTTTCTTTTAAAGGGAGATGAAATCTTAAATATTGGATTAATTTTTTTTCTTAAAGGAAGACTGTAGAAATATTGAATCAATCTAACTGCTTCCTGGAAACATTCAATAAACATTTTTTGAAGGTTTGTAAGTGTTTTTTTACCATGCATTTTTTTACCTAAATACACCTCGCCCATATTATAACCAAAAATCAATGATTTTATTGTTATAAACGAATCGATTCCCCAACCATAGGGAGGAGCTATACCTTTTGTTAAAATATCTTTTAATGCATCTTTTTTTATTGAAAGTTCACCACCAAGTGGCTGATCAATTTCCCAGGCTTTAGGAAAAAACATTGCAATAAGTGGTTTTGTTATATGTCTTGTAATTTGTCCATCTGTTGGATTTCTTGAAAAAGCAGCTTTTACAATATCTATGTTACGTTCTAATGGTTCAAATAAAAATTCAAACCATTTACTAATATTTGGGTTATATATATCTCCATCTATAAAACAAAAATTATCAAAACCTTGTTTAATTGCTGCAAGTCCACCATTTATCATTCCAATTCCTTTACCAACCTCACTTGTATTTACAAATTTTTTTTCATGTATTACCTCAATTTTTTTTGTTTCTCTTTTTTTAAGACGATTAAAAGTATCAGGATTTGAACCATCAGAAATTATTACTTTATCAACAACATTTGATTCTAAAGCTTGTTCTGCAATTGATATTGGATTTATCCCTTCATTTTTCGAAATAACTAATAAACAATTTCCTGGCATTTTATCTCATCATCAAATTTTTATAAAATATTGAATAACATAAATTGTAAAATTTATTTAAAGTCAAATAAGATTTATTACCTGCTTTCCCCATTTTTATTACATCCCATCACACAGTTAATAAGGGAATATATTTTATTATATAAATATCCATCTATATGATAAACTGTATCAAAAAATTATTAACTTGTTATATGCTATACTTTAGTTGAAATAAGCTTGAGGTCTTTAAATGAATAAACAGGATGTTTCTAAATATAATTTAAAACAACTTTTTGAAATGTTAGATGATGATGATTGGAGTAAAAGATTAAGAGCCGTATCTAATTTAAAATATTTTGATGATCCTAAAGTAACAAATGCTTTAATTGGAAAATTAGATGATGATAATGAAAGTGTTTGGCTTTCAGCAGCCAATGCTTTAAAAAACAAAAAAGATGATAGAATTGTTGATTTATTAATAAAATCTCTTCAGAGGGATAGTGATGAAATTAGAAGACATTCTGTTTATATTTTAGGTGAAATAGGCAATAATAAATCAGTCGAACCAATTATTGATACATTTAATGATAAATCTGAAGATGTAAGAATAAATGTAGCAATAGCTTTGGGTAAAATTGGTGATAAAAAAGCAGTTGATGCATTAACTTTTGCTCTTGAAGATAAAAATCCTATTGTAAGAAAAGAAGCTATTACTGCTTTAAATCTTATTAATCCAACAAAACCTGTTAATGCACTTGTTAATTCATTAAAAGATTCTGATAAAAAAGTTAGATCTCTTGCAGCAATTTTACTTGGTAAAACTAAAGCTAAAGAAGCGTATTATGGCTTAATTGAATCTCTTGATGACAAAGATTACATTGTTAGAGTTTCTGCTGTTTATGCGCTTGATAAGATTGGAGGAGATAAGGTTGTCAAACCTCTGATAAAAGCTTTAAATGATCCCCATTGGGAGGTTAGAAGTGATGCTGCAAATGCTCTTGGAAAAATTGGTAATAATGACGCAATAAATCCATTGATGGATGCATTAAATGATGAAAACGATTTTGTAAGAAGAAGTGCAATTAAAGCACTTGAAAAATTTAATATTTTTAAAAAATAATAATTTACATTTTTTTGAATTATGGAAAAATATAATGTTGTAATAATCGGTGCAGGACCCGCAGGAAGTTTTTTAGCAAATAAATTAAAAAATAAAGGATATAAAGTTTTAATTATTGAAAAAAAGAAATTTCCTAGATATAAATCATGTGCAGGGGGTCTTTCAAAAAAAGCATATGATATTTTATATAATGAAAATATAAACATAAAAAAAGTTATTGAAAAAAATGTTAAAAACTTTTTATATGTAAGAAATAATAAATTAATAAAAGTTAAAACTGACGAAGAATTAATTTATATGACTTATAGGTCAAAACTTGATAATTTTCTTTTAAAAAATGCAGTTGATAATAAAACAATTTTTTTCAAAGATAATATTTCAATTAAAAAAATAAATATAAAAAATAGCATAGTAACTTTTTTACAAGAAAAAAAAGAATATAATATTTCCTATGATATTTTAGTTGGGGCTTGGGGTCACAATATACGATTAAACAAAATCATTAGTCTATATCCTTTTGATTATTTTAGTTTATCTAGTTCTTGGGAAGGGCCATCTAGCAAAAAATTTTTAAAATATTCAAATGAATATTTTTTAACACATTTTAATAAAAAATATCCTGATTTTCTTTGTTATATTTTTCCAAAAAAGGATTTAATAACCGCTGGAATTTTTACTTCAAAATATCCTTTTCCTTCTTTTAGAAAAAATGTATGGAATGATTTTTTAAATTTCTGGAATCTTGATAAAAATATTAAACCAAAATATGCAATTATACCTATTAGAGATTTTAGTAAACCTATTGCAGAAAAAAAAATTTTGCTTGTTGGAGATGCTGCAGGTCTTGCAGATCCTTTTACTGGTGAAGGCATGTATTATGCTATTATTAGTAGTATAATTGCTGCAAATAATATTGAAAAATTTTTTAAAATCAAGAATTTTAATTTAGCAGAAAATTATAACATGGATATAAATATAAAACTATTTGATGTGTTAAAATGGGGAAGCTATTTTAGATATATTTTTAACAAAATTCCTAATTTTTCATTTTGGTTTGGTTCAGAAACTTCTTGGGGCAATTATGTTTCCAAATCATTTATTACAGGTAAAATAAAATATAATGAAATACAAAAAATTATAAAATACCCTTTTTTAAAAATCTTTGGTTAAAAAAAATCTATTTGTAATAATTTTGAATTTATTTTATATAAATAGTTTTTTCCTTTACATAAGATTTAAATTATTCTTTAAAATTTTTACTGGTTAGAATAAAAAATTTGGAGGAAAAAAGATGAAGAGATTAAGACTAGGGATAATTTTTATTGCATCAATAATTGCAATAACAAGCATTGGTTATGGACTGACTTTTTGGAACGATACAATTACAATTTTTGGAACAATTAATACTGGAAATGTTTCTTGGAAAGTTACTGATTATTCAGGTACTTTTGTTTATGAAAATTTATCAACAGAAGAATGCATTGTTTCTAATACTGAATTATTTGATGATAATTTATTATTAGTATCCTATTCAAAAGCAATACATTGCAATGATGATTATGATGTTTCGATTTTATTTGAAAATTTATTTCCATGTATTCAGTTTAAATCAGATATTACCGTAAAATATACTGGATCAATACCAGGGATTATTCAAAATATATCATTTGATTTTAATTCTACAAATAATTGGCTTGAAAAATTAATTGAAAATGGAGATGTTTATACAAATGTTAAAGATCTTTCAGGCAATAATATTTCACTTGGACATTTGCTTCATAAAAATGATAGAATAAAAATTAACTTTTACATTCATATTCCTTACAAACAAGATCTAATGAATGTTTCAGGAATTTTATCTGCAAAACTAGTAGTATTACAGTGGAACGAATATAAACCTCCTTCGGGAAATGTTCCACCCCAAAACGAAACACCTCTAAATATATCAGAGTATATAATTGACCAAACATCATCTGAAAAAAGATATATAATTCCTGAAAATACAGAAATAAAACCTAAAAATTACTTAATTATTGCTCGCGATAGCAATAAAACGAATTTTGAAAAATTTTGGGGTGTTTCGTTTTCCTCAAATGTTATTTTTATTGATAGTGATAATTCATTTCCGTCAATAAATGGTGATGAAACCTTTATTTTAAAAAATGACAGTAATACTACCATTGATGGACCTACTGGTTTGCCATTAATTACATATCACACAATAGAACGAATAAATACAACTTATGATTCAACCTTAGAATCTAGTTGGAATGTAAGTGCTGACAACTATGCGACTCCTTCTTTTGGTGCAAAAGGAAATGGTTCTGCAGGATTAATAATAAATGAATATTCTGATGCATCTGGTTCAGGTAATTGGAGATACGAATTTATTGAATTGTATTATGATTCGTAAAAAAATAAAAATTATTTATTCTTTTTATCTAGAGTATCTAATTTTTTATTTATTACTATAGCAACCTCATTAATAGGCTTAGAGGTATCAATAATTATCCAATCCTTTGCCAATTTAATAGATTTTTTTCTTACTTTTTTAAGTGCTTTTTTTGTTTCAAATATTTCTTTTTTATCTCTTTTTTCTAAACGCTTAACCAATAATTCAGGGGATGCATCAAGAAAAAACTTATATTCAGAAGTTGGTACGAAATTGTAAAAAAAATTATAGCCAATATCTACAAGACAGTCAGGGAGATAAGCTGTACCCATTAAATATCTAACCATAATAAGAGTTTCACAGTTTTTTTTATTATAAAATATTTTTATTGATCTTAATACATCAAATAGATAGTAAATAGATGCCTTAATTTGGTTTAACTTTCCTAAACTTAATAATGCTTTTTTTGTTTTTTTTCCAAAATAATTATCAGACTCTGGATGGGAACGAATTATTACCTTTTCACCTTTTTTTTCATATCTTTTTTTAATTAAATTTGCATGAGTATCTTTTCCAACACCATCAAGACCATCTACTATTATAAGACGCATATAATCCTCATATAATAAACGCATAACAGAAATAAATTGATGTTATAAAAGGTACTGTTAAATTATCAAGACCTTTTGGTGTAATAACTTCGGTAACCATTGAACATATTGATATTACAACAAGGATCATTAAAACATTAAAATTTATTGGGAAACCATAAAACACAAGCGCAATTATTATTAATAAAAATGAAAAAATAAACATCATAAATGAACCAATATAACTTTTTTGATTATCATATATATCAAATTTATTAATTCCAAATCTTGAACCAATTAAAGATGCAAAACCATCGCCATAGGACATTGAAAGGATTCCAACAGCTATTATTAATTTATTATCAAAAAATATATATGCCAAAATAGTCCAACTTATTGAATAATAAACTAGCCCCATACCATGACCTGCTGCTGATGTTTTTCCTTTAATTGATTTAATTGGCGAATGTTTACTCATTAAATAAGTAAAAATTACAAATGGAAATGCTGCAATAAAAGCCATTATTTCTCTTGTTTGAAAAATTGGGAGTAAAAAAGCGATATTTCCCGTCATTATATGAAGAAATTTTCTTCCAAATGTAGGGTGTTTTTTTAGGATTTTTTCTGATATAATTAATAAAACTGCAACATATGTATAAACAATTAATACACCGACATAATCATTTTGATACATTTTTTATCATTTTTTCTTTTTTTAAATTAAATTAGTATTTTATTTAGGACAATAATATTTATATCATTATAAAATATTTATAATTATTGTATGTTTAAGTTTAATAAAAATACACTTTCCTTAATAATAATCATTTTAATATTTCTATCCATTTTTTGTGTTAATGTTAAATCAAATAGCCAATATTTATCATCTGACCTTGAAAATTTAACATTTAAACAAGAGTTAATGATTCCAATAGATACCAGTCAAAAAGAAGCAAAATTTCAACCTATTGACATTAAGGTGGATTTTTCAAATCCTTGCTATGCAAAAGATGAAACAAGTCATTCAATTCGTATAGGATATGAAAATGGTAAAGATATTTTTGAAATTGATTCACAGGTTTATAATATTGAATATTCTGATAATTCCTATATTAAATCATGTAATATTGTATTTTTAATACCTGAAGAAGCAAATGGAAAAGAAAAATATTATGTATTTTATGATTCAAAAGAAATACAGAATGTGGAATATGAAGATCATTTAAAAATTGAGGATACAAACTATTTTTATGAGCCAATATCAGGTCAAAAAATCCAATTTGACTATTATGGAATTTCTCAAGATGAATATACTATTTATGGGATTATTCAAAAAGGTGAAATAATTGGAAATCCTGTATCACAAAATATTGTAAAAATAAAGCCAGATTCAAAAAAATTAGACACAACTAGAATTGATCAACTTGCAGCTTTTGATTTTAGATATGGAATAAATGGAGAACCTGATTATACAGGAACTGGAGCTGCAACAGAAGTTACAAAAAGTATTATTGTTGATGGAAATTTAATGATAAGAGTAAGAATCGTGTGTTTTTCTCCTATAAATAATATAAAAACAGACAATATATACACATATTATTATTGTCCAACTGATACAAAAAGAATTTATGTTAATGTTAATCATGATGTAATTGAGACAATAAATATTCAAGATCCAGAAGTTTTAGATGGTATTTATTCAGGAATTATATCTATAAAATCTAGAAGTAACACAATTGAAAATATGAATGTTGGTTATATTCTTCCTTCTTTTCATTTATATGACGAAGATGATACTATCGTTGAATATAGCATCCCACCCGATCCTAAATCTGTTGAAAAAGAGTTAATTCTTTCAACTGAAGATGATATAGATTTAGGTTCAAAAGCATGGGTTTCTTTAAGTGATCCTGAAACAGGTAAAACACATGGTTTAATTCTTAATTCAAATACTGGAATTACAAACGATGAACTTGATGGAATACAAATTAAATCTTATGTTAAAGAAAATATTAAATTACCTGGCCTTGAAGCAGATACAGGCAGTGTTTTTTTAGGACGAAATGCATATGATAAAGGAAAAGATCATTTAACAGCAATTCCTAAAGATTTTAGTGTAAATTTTGGTGTTGTATTTATAACAAATGAAAAGGAAGGATACCAAAGAGTTGACTCTGAATCAGAAATAATTCAAAATATTATAAAAAATATTCCAATTTTTAGAGGAAATGTAACTGAAGATAATGATGAAGAAGAAAAATTTCAATTAACAACACTTGTTCATTTTGCACCTTCAGCCCTATTAGGTTCTCTTCCTTCGGCATTAATTGGTAAAAATATTCCTTATATTTATGCAGAACTTTATAAAGAAAATAATTTCAAGTCATCAGGCTCTGTAGTTAGACTTCCGCTTGGCGAAATAGATCTTGATTTAGAAGGTAAGAATTTTTTTCAAAAGATTAAAACAATAATAGGATTGTTTGACTGGGAAAATGCAACTTTTTTCAAAAAGATAAAATTTCCTAATTTAGAACCTGGAACTTATGTTGTAAAAATATTTAGAGAAAACCGTTTTTTTGAAAAACAAAAGCAGTATATTGGATTTGCAATTGTTGAACTTAAAAGAAATAAAAAAATACATATTTATTGTAGACCTGAGGGCACAGTTGAATGTACTATTTTTGATCAAAATAAAAAAGGAGTCGAAAATGTTAAATTTTCTTTAAAAAGAAATGGTATTACTATTTCAAATGATATTACAGATAAAAATGGAACAGTTAATATTAATGCACCTATTTATCCAACTAAACCATATACATTTTCTGTTATTTACAAAGGTTTTTTAATTAAAGAAAAAGAATTAAAATTAGGATTATTTAACAATATATTACCAATAAAAGAAACGTTTTTTATAAAACATTATGAATTGACTATCAAAGTAAAAGACAAATGGGGTTTTCCCCCTGAAATTTCAATAAATCCAACAGTAACTAGTAATGAAATGATAGAACCAATTTCAATTTCACCTAATTTAGAAGGGAAAGGAATTTTTGTTTTTTCAAATCTCTATCCATCTAGTTATGTTGTCAATATGAAATACAAATCTTTTGATTTACAAGAAGATATTTTAATTGATGATAAAGACCACATCACAGATATAACATTTCCCGCTGAGTTTGAGATAAATTTTGATGTAATGAATACTTATGGTTATGTTTTAAATAAAGGAGATATATTGATTTCAAGAGATGATAAATCAGATAAGAAATCAATTGATAAAAATGGAAAAGCAATAATATCAGTACCTCCTGGAGAATATGATATAACAGTTTTTTCAGAAAATAAAAAAATTGCCCAACAAACAGTTAAAATAATGGGTGATAAAAAAATTGATATTTTATCATCACAAGAATCATTTTTAAACAATTTAGTAATTTATTTTGGTATTATTTTAGCAATATTTTCAATAATATTTATGGTATGGAAAAGAAAATTTATTACTGGAATTAAACTATTTATAATTGCCCTTTTAATAATTTCAATTTTTTCTCCATGGTGGGTTTTAAATGGTGAAAATAAAACTAGTGAAACTTCTACTAAAACTCTACTTGTTCCTCCAAAAATTATAACATTTAGTTCTTCAAAAGATGTTATGGGCGGGGATATTAGCCAAGTTCCTTCTGAGGTTACTATAGCTCTAAATTTATTATCAATATTAATTCTAATTATTTGTGTAATAATTTTATTTACAATAATAATAAAAAATAAATTAAAGAGAAGTAAAAAAATATTGTCAATATTATCAATTATTCTTTTGGTTGTTACTCTTTCTTTGTTTTATTATGTAATGTCTCAAATAACAGATGTTGGAGTAGGAAGCTTCATAGGTAATGACGATATCAAAACAACTCTACCAGGAATTGCAGAAAGTGAAATATTATCATGTAGTTGGGGACCTGGGTTAGGTTTTTATCTAGGTTTATTATCAATAATTATTTTAATTCTGTTATTTTTGTTTAATAAAAAAATTATAAAAATCAAAGAAATAACAAATAGTAAAAAATAATTTTTCTAAAATATTATGAGGTCGCAACCAAAACCTCCATAAATAAACATTATATACTTTTTCTATGCGAGAATTTATCATCTATTCTAGAACAGGACGAACCTCTCCAAACTTCCGTAGTCTACTTGATGGGGGAAGGTTAGATGTTGTTTATCAATGTATCTTGATGGCACTTTTTCGCTCTCATGGAATTAGAAGAGATGTAGTATTTCATGCTATTTTAAATGGTCCTCCAAATCCGCCTCTTGAGTTAATTATTAATGGAGCAAATCTTAGAGATATAAGATTAGACGAACAAACATGGGAAAAAATTATTCGTAAAGTTTTATCAGATAAAACACATCCGGGAATAAAGATAAAAAAAAACAGTTTACAAGGTTTAATTAAAAATAAAGAAAATTTATTTGTCCTTGAGGAATCTGGCGAAAATATTAAAACAATTGATTTGGGAAATAATCCAATTTTTGTTTTAGGTGATCAAGTAGGTCTTCCAAAAAAAGAAGAAAAGTTTGTATTAAGATATGGAAAAAAAGTATCTCTTGGTAAAACTGCATATATTGCAGCAGCATGTGTATCTATTATTAATTATATATTAGATTTAAGAGAAATAAAATCATAAATTATATTTTTTTGTATTTAAAATAATCAAGGACACTTTCATCTAAAAACTTATTAATAATATTTATTGAATCTTTATTTAACTTATTTTTCCATAATTCATTTATGTAATAATCATAATAAAAATTATAATTTTTTTCTTTATCTTTTGTTGAAATTTCAATATTTTTTGCAATTTTATATTTTCTTGAAATGTTAAAACGTTTTGAAATTTTATTAATAACATTTTCTAAATTTAAAAGCAAATCTTCATATCTAATATTTTCAACAATATATTTTTCTTTTAAATCTATATAAAACTTGTTTTTTAGATTCCACATCTCAATAGGGTTTTTGAAATCTTTTGAATAGTTTTCACATTTTAGAGTTTTCCAAGGTTTTAATAAAAACTCCTCAAAATTTTCATATTTATTCTGAGAATGATAAGGTCGATTATAAAAAGATAACAACCATGAATAAGGATTTTTTGTAATTGTTATAAAATAAACATTGTTTAAATTTATTTGAGATGTTTCTAAAAGTTCAGAAAATATTAATGTATGTTTCCATCCTAAATTTTTTGAAAAAGTTATTTTAAAGTAATAATCTAGTAACCAATTAACAAGAGGAAAACGTCTATACAATGAAGGAAAATATAGGTTTAAAAACCATACAATTCTAAAAGGTTTTGGAAGAATGCCTGGCAATAATTTTAAATCAAAATTTAATTTTATTAATTTTTTTAGATATTGAGTACCAGTATTTCTTTCGCCATATATTTTAATTATTTTATACATTATTTTTAAAATAAAGATATTATTTTAACATTATAAATTTTGTTTTTTTTATAATAAAATATATGCTCCCGACGGGATTCGAACCCGTGTAGCTGGCTCGAAAGGCCAGAATGATTGGCCGGACTACACCACGGGAGCAAAGCAGCCCCGGCCAGATTTGAACTGGCGACGCTAGCTCCAAAGGCTAGAATGTTGCCACTACACCACGGGGCTTCAATAATAATATAACGGGGGTGATTGTAATTTTAATATTTAGTATTTTGTGTTAATTAAAAGTATTTATCTAAAATTATTTATTATGCTTTTGTTTAATTTTTGCCCAGTTATCACGCAGTGTAATGGTTCTATTTATGACCAAGTTATCCTTAGTACTATCTTTATCTATACAAAAATACCCTAATCTTTCAAATTGGAATCTATCCAGAGCTTTATGCTTTTTAACAGAGGGTTCTACTTTACAGTTATTTAATATTTTAAGAGAATTTTGGTTTATGAAATCTTTAAAATCAGCATCTTTTTGTCCAGCTGGATCTTCAATTGTAAATAATCTATCATAAAGTCTAACTTCAGCATTTTCGAAATGTTTCGCAGAAACCCAATGTATTGTTGATTTAACCTTTCTTCCATCAGGTGCATATCCTCCTTTTGTATCAGGATCAATTGTACAAATAATTTTTTCAATTTCATTGTTTTTCTTAACTACCTTTTTACAAGTAATAAGATATGAATATCTGAATCTAACTTCTCTACCGGGTGAAAGCCTAAAAAATTTCTTTGGAGGATTCTCCATAAAATCTTCTCTTTCAATAAAAAGCTCTTTTGTAAAAGGGATTTTTCTTGTACCTGCTTTTGGGTCCTCTGGATTATTAATTGCTTCAAAATATTCGCATTTATCATCTGGATAATTTTCAATTATTACTTTCAAAGGATTTAGTACACCCATATATCTTTGAGATGTTTTATTAAGAGTGTCTCTTACACAGTACTCTAAAAAACTATAATCAACATTGCTGTTTACTTTAGCAATTCCAATTTTTTCACAAAAATTTCTGATTGATTCAGGTGAAAAACCTCTACGTCTCATACCGCTAATTGTTGGAAGTCTTGGGTCATCCCAACCATTAACAAGTTTTTTTTCAACAAGCTCTTTAAGCATTCTTTTGCTCATAACAGTATAAGTTAAATTTAATCTAGCAAACTCTATCTGTTGTGGATGATAACATCCTATTTCATCTAAAAACCAATCATAAAGTGGCCTATGATTTTCAAATTCGAGCGTACAAAGTGAATGCGTAATTCCCTCTATTGAATCTTCAAGACCATGTGCCCAGTCGTACATTGGATAGATGCACCATTTGTCTTTTTGTCTATGATGAGATGCATGTAAAATCCTGTACATAACAGGATCTCGCATGTTAATATTAGGGTGACTCATATCGATTTTTGCTCTTAGTACCTTTTCGCCATCCTTAAATTTTCCTTCCTTCATTTTTGTAAAAAAATCTAGGTTTTCTTCAATTGAACGGTCTCTATAAAAGCTTTCAACACCAGGTTTTGTCAATGTTCCTCTGAAATTGCTAATGTCTTCTGCAGATAAATCATCAACATATGCCTTTCCTTTTTTAATTAAATCAATTGCATATTCATACATTTGATCAAAATAATCAGAACCAAAAAAAAGTCTATCCTCCCAATCAAAACCTAACCATTTCACATCTTCAATTATTGACTTAACATATTCCTCTTCTTCTTTAGATGGATTGGTATCATCAAAACGCAGATTGCATTTTCCTTTGTATTCTTTTGCTATTCCAAAATTAAGACATATAGATTTTGCATGACCTATATGAAGATAGCCATTTGGTTCAGGTGGGAACCTTGTATGAACTTTACCTTTGTGTTTTTTATTTTTAATATCTTTATCAATTATTTCTCTAATGAAATCCTTTGACATTTTTTCTCCAATTATACAGCCCCGGCCAGATTTGAACTGGCGACTAGAGATCCAGAGTCTCTTATGTTGCCACTACACCACGGGGCTATTTACTAAGATGTAGTGGAATGCATGCTTATATAATTATATAACTTTTAATATTATCACAATATATTCTTTTTAAAAAATTTAAGAGGTGTATCAAATTTTGATTGACCAAGATGTTCTTGGAAAAGTTTCTTTGTTGTTAATACAAAAAAAACTGACTGTTGCAACTGCTGAGTCATGTACAGGTGGTCTTATTGCACACTTTTTAACAAATATTTCTGGAAGTTCTGAATATTTTGATAGAGGGATTGTATCTTATAGCAATAGATCAAAAGTAGAATTATTAGATGTTTCTGAAAAATTATTTGAGAAATATGGTGCAGTAAGCAAACAGGTTGCTGAATCAATGGCAAGTGGTGTGAGAATTAAATCAAATGTAGATATTGGCGTTTCAACAACTGGTATTGCGGGTCCAACGGGTGGTACAAAAGAAAAACCAGTAGGTCTTGTTTTTATAGGAATTTCTTCTCAAAAAAATACCATTGTTAAAAAATTTTATTTTGATAGAGATAGATTAAAAAATAAAGAAAGTACCTGTAATGAAGCATTAAAATTGCTTTTAGACATTCTTACAAAATCTTGATAAAACATATATATAATTGATTTTTATTGCTAAAACTATGAAAATTGCACATATCTCAGATATTCATTGTAACTTCGGTTCAGATTTCAATGAAAAAATGTTTGAAAAGGCATCAAATATGGTAAATAAAATAGATGCTGATTTTGTTTTTATCTCAGGTGATCTTACGACAGAAGGCCTTTTATCTGAATATGAACTTGCAAAAGAAAAACTTAAAAAAATAAATGGAAAACTAGTAATTGTTCCAGGAAATCATGATGAAAGAAATCTTGGTTGGAAACTTTTTCCAGAGTTTTTTGGCGATACTGATTTTATCCATAAATATGATGATATTACTCTTGTAGGTCTTGCCTCAAGTGAACCTGATAGAGACGATGGAAGACTTGGACGTGGTAGGCATCAAAAAATTGTTGAAGGAATTAAAAAGAAAAAGATGACAGTTATTGGTTTTCATCATCATGTAATACCTGTTCCAAATTCAGGAAGAGAAACAAATATTATTGAAGATTCAGGGGAAACTCTTGATATAATTTTAAAAAATAAGGTTCCATTGGTTTTAATGGGACATCGTCATGTTCCATGGGGTGTTAAAATACACAAGACCTTATTTGTAAATGCAGGGACTTTCTCTTGCAATCGAACCAGAGCTCGTTTTGGAAACACATTTAATATAATAGATATTGAAGACGATGATATTGAAGTAACTGTCGTAAATATTAATAAAGATAAAAAAAAGAAAATGATTAATTTTAATATTAACGATGGATGTTGTGAAAATAAAAATTATTAATTAGAAAATAAAAAACTTTAAAAAAATTATAATTTTTCGTAATACTTATCAACAAACTAAATATCTCAGTTCTTGGAGGCATTTATTGGATTTAGCAGTACCAGTATTACTTATTGGAGGAGGAACTGTTGCAATTGCTTTTTACGTTGCTTGGAGCATTGGTGCTAATGATGTTGCAAATTCAATGGGTACTTCAGTTGGTAGCGGAGCGTTATCACTTAGGAAAGCAATTCTAATTGCAGGTGTTTTTGAATTTTTAGGAGCAACCTTAATCGGTATTCATGTTACAAAAACAATCCAACATGGAATAGTTAATCCAAATAATCCAATATTTTTAGCCGATCCAAGTATCTTTGTTTATGGAATGCTCTCTTCACTTCTTGCTGCAGCTATTTGGATTACAATTTCAACATTTTATTCATTGCCAATATCAACATCTCAATCAATAGTTGGTGCACTAATTGGTTTTGGTATTGTCGCTGCTGGTGCTTCGGCTGTAAGTTGGGGCAAAATAATTCAAATAGGTGAAAGTTGGGTTTTATCTCCACTAATTGGTGCAGTGTTAGCGTTTTTTATTTTTTATATAATTAAAAAAGTTATTTTTGATACTAACAAACCTTTTATATCAATGAAAAAAACATTACCATTTTTTATTTTTGCCCTAGTTTCGGTTATTTTATTTTCAATATTTAAAAGCCTTGGATGTACAGATTTTCCAAATATTTGTATTACAACTATTATAGAAATTACATTAATTATTTCTTTTATATCTGCAGTTATTGGTTATTTTTTAATTTGTCGTTATAAACCCAAAAGTCTTAGAACAGATGCAGATATTTATAATTCAATTGAACATGTTTTTATTTATCTTCAGATTATTACTGCCTGCTTTGTTGCTTTTGCTCACGGTTCAAATGACGTTGCAAATGCAATAGGACCCCTTGCAGCAGTTATTAATATATTACAATCAGGAACTATTGAAAGTGTAATTGGTGTACCAATTTGGTTAATAATTCTAGGTGGAATTGGCATAATTACGGGTCTTGCAACATGGGGTTATAAAGTAATTGGAACAATTGGTAAAAAAATTACAGAGATCTCTCCAACAAGAGGTTTTTCCGCAGAATTTAGCACTGCACTAGTTGTTTTAATGTGCTCCCGTTTTGGATTGCCTGTGTCAACTTCTCAAGTACTAGTTGGATCTGTTATTGGTATTGGTTTTGCTAAAGGTATTGTAGCTGTAGATTTAAAAGTAATAAAAAAAATTGTTTTCGGTTGGATCATAACTGTTCCTCTATCTGCTGCAACTGCGGCAATAATATTTATAATAATAGTTAAATTAGGTTAATAAAATAATGATAATTAAAAAAATTAATAGGGTGAAAAATTATGGAAGAAAAAAAAGATCATTTTAGAGCACCTATCCAAGATACATTTAGAAGAAAATCTCCTTTTGAACAATTACTTGAACATATGAGTAAAGTAAGAGAATGTATTGATATTATAGGTAAGGGTTTAGAACGTTATTACAAAGGAGATTATAAGGATTTTTCAAATGTTGCTAAAAAAGTTTCTAAATTAGAGCATGAAGCTGATTTAATAAAAAGTAACTTGAGAAATCATCTTCCTAGTACCCTTTTCATGCCTGTAGACAAAGGAAAGTTTTTATGGGCTTTACGTGAACAAGATGCAATTTTAGATCATGCAGAAAACTTAGCAGTTATGCTTGATATGCGGCATACAAAAATTCCTAAAGAAATCCAAGAGGATTTTATTGAACATTCAAAAATTGTAATGAAGACAGTAAAAGCTATGGAAGATGCAGTTTGTAATATCAAAGATCTTGTTGAAACAAGTTTTGTAAAGCGTGAACGCCAGCAAACAAAAGAGTTTATCTATAAAGTCCATGAATATGAATATAAGGCAGATAAAGAAAAATATAAATTAACTAAAAAAATTTATGAGCTTGAAAAAAAGCTTAAACCAATGGATACTTATCATCTTTTAAAGATCGCTGATTGGGTAGATGATATAGCAGATCACGCAGAAAATGTAGCAGATTGGCTCAGAGCTATGATTGCAAAATAAAATCACTATTTATCTTCACCTGTAAGATAATTTATAACATTTTCAGAGATATCACTTGAATAATCACCTATTCTTCTAATACTATCAATTACATAACCCATTGATATCACAAACTCTCCTTTTTGTTTTAATAATATTTTGTTCAATTCTTTACATTTCAATTCAAGTTTTTTTACAATTTCAATTGTTTCATTAGCACCTCTAACATCTCTTCTTAAGAAGGAGTTTATACTTTTATTAAAAATAGCTATAGCATTAATACTAGCAGATTGTAGATTTTCTAATAATTTTTCATCGATTTTTTTATCAAATATACTAATTGCATTTTTTGCAATTCTAATAACATGATCACCTATTCTTTCTATTATTCTGCTTATTAAAAAAGATGTATTGGCTAGTTCAATTGTTATTCCCATTTTTTCTGCAAAACTTACATTTTGCATTATTATATTATGTTGACGTGCAACAAGCCAATGAAGTCTATCTACTTCATTATCTCTTGATATGATATCTTCTGCCAATTTTTTATCATTTTTTATAATAGAACTTAATATATCTTCATACATTCCTTTAACAATAATATACATTCTTTTTATAGTGCGGTCAAAAGGCATTTCTGTTGGATTTAATAAATCCTTAATTATTATATTAGTATCAGTTTCCTCAACAATTTCTTGACCAATAGTTGTTTGAGTGAATTTTCTAACAGTCATTTTAACTGAAGGGGTCATTCTATCTGATGAATTAAGTTCAATTGAATTATAACCTGTAATATATGCTCCAATTAGCCGTCTTAATAAAAAATCTTGATCTTTTATGTTACTTACATCAAACTTTTTTATTTTTTGAAATTGTTCTTTATTCAGATTTGGAGTTATTAAAAGGTTTCCGTCAGATTGAGCTATTAAACCGACTGAATCGTTTTTTTTTATATTTAAAGATCTAATCCATTGCTTTGGTAAAGTAATAATATACGAAGATCCGCCGGTCATCTGTACTCTTCTAATTTCCATTTTATTACCATATCATATAGGTCATATCATATATTAATAAATTTTTATATGTTGATATATAGTTATATTTATTTTATATATTTATATATAGTATATGTAGATAAACTATATATTTATATGCATAATTGAGCCGTTTGATTAAACATGAATAAAAATAATAATAAAAAATTAGGAAAGCTGATGATACTAACAATTATGGCAGTTGTTTTAATCACAGTAAGTTTTAGTGGCTGTGTTGAAAATGCTGAGGAAGGTCTTATTATAGTGGTAGTTGGAAGAGATAGTGCATCTGGAACAAGAGAATTTTTTTGGGAACATGTTATGGAGAAAGAAGATTTTGTTGAAACAATGCTTGAAAAAAATTCAAATGGGGGTGTACATCAAACTGTTTCCCAAACAGAAGGAGCAATAGGTTATGTTGGCCTTGGTTATCTAGATTCTGAAGTAAAAGCTGTTAAAATTAATGATAAAGATGCAAATGTAGAAAATGTATTATCAGGAGATTATCCAGTTGCTCGAAACTTAAATATGTTTACTAATGGAGCGCCTACTGGAATTATAGAGGAATTTCTTAAATATATAGATAGCGAAGAAGGGCAAGATATAGTAAATGATGAAGGGTTTGTTCCAAAAACTAGTACAGGTAAATATGAAACCGTGGAAGGACTTAGTGGCACTATTAACATAGTTGGTTCAACTACAGTATTGCCAATTGCAGAAAAAGCTGCAGAAGAATTTAATGATATCTATCCAGATGTTACAGTAACTGTAAGTGGAGGAGGAAGTAGTGTTGGCGTACAATCAGCAGGAGAAGGAACAGCAGATATTGGCATGGCATCTAGAGAACTTAAATCCACAGAAGAAACAAACTATCCTAGTTTAGAAAAATATATAGTTTGCAGTGATGGAATAGCAATTATTGTACATCCATCAAATACATATGTAGATTCTCTTTCGGTCGAACAGCTAAAATCAATTTATCAGGGCACATATACTAATTGGAATGAATTGTAAATATTAAATCGCATTTAAATAGAAAACAATCTTGAATTTGTTTTCTATCTCTTTAATTTTTTCGAATTGAAAAAAATAAATGATTAAAATGAAAATAAAGAAATCAGTATCTATTAAATTATTATTTTCAAAAAAAATAAAAGAGAAAGGAATCAAAGGCCTTCTTTTTTTATCTGCTATTTTTGGAATTATTATTATTTTCTCAATATTAATTTTTCTGATATTAGAAACTTATCCATTGCCAACTGATATATGGAGTTTTATTTCAGGAATTAAATGGAATCCAAGTGGGGAACCTTCTAGTTTTGGTGTATTACCATTAATTGTGGGTACTATACTTGTAACTCTTGGTGCAATGATAATTGCAGTTCCATTAAGCATTGGAGCTGCAATTTTTATATCAGAAATAGCATCTCCTAAAATAAGATCTTTTATTAAACCTGCAATTGAATTATTAGCTGGCATTCCCTCAGTTGTTTACGGTTTTTTTGGATTAATTATGCTTACTGAATTTATTGAAGAAAATCTAAATCCTACATATGGACATGGAGAAACCTGGCTTGCAGGTTCAATAATATTAGGAATAATGGCCATACCTACTATAACTACTGTTGCAGAAGACGCAATTAAAGCAGTGCCTAAAGAGTATAAAGAAGGATCACTTGCAATGGGGGCAACAAAATGGCAAACGATTAGTAAAGTAATAGTACCTTCAGCGATATCTGGAATTACTGCCGCAATAATTCTTGGGATAGGAAGAGCAGTTGGAGAAACAATGGCTATTATGATGGTTTGTGGAAATGCCCCAATTATTCCTGAACCAATATCAAATATTTTTTCACCAATTAGAACCCTTACCTCTACATTAGGTATAGAGCCATTAGAAGTTCCATTTGGAGGCTCTCATTATCATGCTTTATTTGGAGTTGCAGTACTTTTATTGATAATAACCTTGATTGTAAACGTCAGCGCTGTTTATATACTTGGAAAGATAAAAGAAAAAAATATTATTGTCAGTAAGAAAAAAAGGTCACTATCTCTTTTTTCAGAGGAAAAATTATCTAATTTTAAGAGGTATTTTAAATATATAATAATCGGTATTTTGCTATTAATAATTTATAGCTTAATTGGAATTGTTGCAACTATAGTATTAATTATTATTTACTTTTCTTATAAATATATCTCAAATTTAATAAATGAAAAAAATAAACAAAGAATTGCCTTTTTAACTTTAACAATTATTATTGGTATAGTTTTATTTTTGCTTAGTTTAATTTTATTTTATATTTTTTCAAATGGAGTAGGTGCATTGAGCTGGGAATTTTTAACTGAACCAGCAAAAGATTTAGGTAGACAAGGTGGAGTCTTTACCGCTATAATCGGTACATTATATTTAGTTCTTGGAGCAATTGCTATTGCGCTACCTGTTGGAGTTGGAGCAGGTATTTATTTAGTTGAATATAAAAAAGAAGGAAGAATCACTAAAATAATTCGAACTGGTGCAGACTTATTAAATGGAACACCATCTATTGTTTTTGGTTTGTTCGGTTTTGCTTTTTTTGTCCTTTATTTAAATTTTGGGTTTTCATTGATAGCAGGTCAGATAACTCTTGCCTTTATGATTATTCCAACAATATTAAGAACCACTGAGGAAGCTCTAAAAAGTGTACCACAATCGATTAGGGAAGGAAGTTTGGCTCTAGGAGCAACAAAATGGGAGACAATTCGTAGAGTGGTCCTCCCTCCTGCAGCACCTGGCATTCTTACTGGCGCAATATTAGGAATTGGAAGAGCAGCTGGCGAAACAGCTCCAATAATGCTTACTGCAGTAACATTTTCATCCATTCTACCCTCATCAATGTTTGAACCTGTAAATGCATTACCATATCATATGTTTACACTTGCAACTAATATACCTGGAGATGAAGCAAAAATTGCAGCTGGAGGGACGGCCTTAGTTTTACTATTTTTTGTAATTGGATTTTATTCAGTTGCAATAATCTTAAGGAATCTTTATCAAAAGAAAATGAAATGGTGAAATTATGAATGATAAAAATATCGTGATTGAAACAAAAAATCTAAATTTATGGTATGATGAAAATCATGCAATTATTGATGTAAATTTAAAAATAAAAAAGAATCAGGTCACGGCTTTAATAGGACCATCAGGCTGTGGAAAATCTACTTTAATTAGATGTTTTAATCGTATGAATGATGTTATTATAGGTTGCAAGATAACTGGAGATGTAATATACTCTGGTAAAAATATTTATGATCCTTCAATTGATGCAGTTGAAATAAGAAAAAATATTGGAATGGTTTTTCAAAAACCAAATCCATTCCCAAAGACTATTTGGGAAAATATTGCATATGGCCCAAGAGTGCAAGGTTTAAAAAATAAGAAAAAACTTGATAAAATTGTCGAAAAAAGTTTAAAAAACGCTGCTCTTTGGGAAGAAGTAAATGATAGATTGAATGATTCAGCTATGGGTCTTTCAGGTGGACAACAACAACGTTTATGTATTGCTAGATCACTTGCAATAGAACCTGAAATAATTCTAATGGATGAACCATGTAGTGCACTTGATCCTATTGCAACTGCAAAAATTGAGGATTTAATAAATAACCTTAAGAAAAAATATACTGTAATAATTGTTACTCACAATATGCAGCAAGCAGCAAGAGTAAGTGATTATACAGCTTATATGTATCTAGGTAAAATGATTGAATTTGGAAAAACAAAAGAAATTTTTGAAAGTCCTAAAGAGGATCTAACAGAAAAATATATTACCGGAAGATTTGGATAGGTGATTAATATGGTTGGAAAATTTCATATAGAACTGAATGAGACTAAGAAAAATGTATTATTAATGGGAAATTTTGCAAAAAATATGCTTCAAGATTCGATTAAAGCTCTTGTTGATAGAGACATAAAACTTGCAAAAGAAATTGAATCAAAAAAAATACAACTTGCAGATATGGATGATAAAATAGAAGAAGATTCTTTTCAATTAATCGCATTATATCAACCTATGGCAAGGGATATGAGAGAAATTGCATGTATTTTAAAAATGATTACATACCTAACAAGAATAGGAAGATACGGAAAAGATATTGCAAAAATTGTAAATGTATTCAAAGACGAGAAGCATGTTAAAAAACTAATTAGTATCCCTTATATGGCAGATATTGTTTGTGGCATGATTGATGATGCTTTAATTGTCTTTGAAAAAGGAGATCTATCAAAATTCAACAACTTTATTGAAAGAGAGGAAACCGTTGATGAACTTAGATATTCTATATATAGAGAATGTCTCAGTTATATGATGGAAGATCAAAGATACATAAAAAGATGCATGCAGTATACTATGGTTGCTAGATACCTTGAGAGATGTGCAGATCATGCTTGTAAAATGGCTGAAAAGATTTATTATATGATATCTGGAGAACGTGTTGAAATCGATTGCCGCGATGAAACCTCAAAATCTTGTTTTGTTGGTGTGAAAAAATAATGGAAAATAAAACTGTCTTATTTCTTTGTACTCACAATTCAAGTAGATCTCAAATTGCTGAAGGTCTTTTAAATAATTTATATGCCTGTATGTATTCTGCTTATAGTGCAGGTGTATCCCCATCAAAAGTTAATCCATATGCCGTTGAAGTTATGAAGGAAATAGGAATTGATCTATCTAAACACACTTCAAAAAATATAAATGAATTCAAAGAAAAAAATTTTGACTATGTTGTAACTGTTTGTGATAATATAAAAGAAAATTGCCCTTTTTTACCAGGTAAAAAAACTATTCATAAAGGTTTTAAGGATCCCTCAAATTTTAAGGGAAATATTGAGGAAACGCTAAATATCTTTAGAGATTTGAGAGATGAAATAAAAGAATATTTAATTCAAACTTTTGGAAAATGAAATATTAAAAAAAATTTTCTATTTTATACCTAACCAGACTCCAACACCTGCATAAAACCATTGTGAACTATAAAAAGGAGGTAGCTCTGAAAATTGGGTTGGAATTTCTATCCATAATCCAAATGTCATAATAAAAAATGATTTATTATAAGTCCCAGGATTTTCTGAAATTCCATAAGAATTATTTCCAATTACTTGTATAGAATGAGAACCATTGACTGAGGAAAGGACATTAAAAATTCCAAATAAAAGATGTAGGGGAGCAACTAATATCATTAATGAAAGTAGAAATAATATCGAAAGTAGCTTGGAATAATTTGCAAATGCACTCATAAAAAACGATACTACAGGAATTACAGGCATAAAAAGATCAATTATTGACATTGGATTCACATTTGAACCAGTTCCTAAAAAAGATGTTGCTATTGCAAAAGAGCTGTTTTCTTCATCTTTTGGTAAAAATTTATTTAATAAATTAAAAACTCTATCTTCTTTTTGATTATCTGATTTTCCAGTCGTTAATTCAATAAATTTTTCTTCATTAATGTTTTTTGATAAAAGTCCAAATTGTTTTAAGGTTGAATAAGAATCTTTTAATGTTTCATAAGATTTAGTAATATCATTTTCTGTTGATTTTTTTTTGTTAATAATATTTACTGCATTTTGTGTTTGATGAAGTATTTCTTTTACAATATTTATTTCTTCAGTACTGAGAAATACCTTATTTGTTTGTTTTCCTTTTTCATTAACAATATGACTTAAAACTTCTACTTTTTCTAGATTATTTGAATTTATTTGATTATCAATAATTTTTGAACTAGTAATTGGTAAAAAACAAGTAGCTATACAAATTAATATTACTACAGTTACATTTATTTTCTTCATAATATCACAATTAAATAGTTATTTTATAATAATAAATATATTATATTAATAGTATTTAAGCTTTATAGGTCTTTTTTGAAATTTAATAATTAACAAAAAATTATATAAAAAGATAATATATTCAAAAAGATATCGCTTTGGCAATATTTCATTTGGATATCATAACAAAGATTCCGCAAGCAATGATGTAAGGGCAGGTTTAATAGCTCCCACTCATAAAATTTTTTTAAAAAAACATTTTGTAATTAGAAAAAGGTTAGTTTTTTTTAAATATTATATTTAAATCAAATAATTAAATTTGGTATAATCTAAAAAAACACTATAATTAATAAACCATAAATTTATAGACATTAGAGTTAAATGAATATAACAATTATGGGAGCAGGATATGTAGGATTAGTTACTGGAGCCTGCCTATCTGAATTTGGGTATAAAATTACCATTATTGACGTAGATAAAGAAAAGGTCAAAAAAATAAACCGCAAAGAATCCCCAATCTATGAAAAAGATTTAGAAGAAATCCTTAAAAAAAATAATATTAAAGCAAGCGTTGATTACAAAGATGGAATTACCAATGCAGAAATTATTTTTATTTGTGTTGGAACACCAACAAAAGATGATAATTCACAAGATTTAACTTATGTTAAAAATGTATGTATAAAAATGTGTAAATATCTACATAAAGATCAAATTGTAGTTGTAAAAAGCAGTGTGGTTCCCAGTACTACTGAAAAAATTATTATCCCACTTTTAGAAGAAAAATCTAGTCTTATAGAAGGTAAAGATTTTCATATAGCTGTAAACCCTGAGTTTTTAAAAGAAGGATCTGCAGTAAAAGATTTTATGCATCCAGACAGAATTATTATTGGATATAAAAATAACGTTTCAAAGATTGTTTTAGAGTCTATTTATAAAAAATTTAATTGCCCAAAGATTTTTGTAAATCCTACCACTGCAGAGATGATAAAGTATGCAAGTAATGCGTTTCTTGCAACAAAGATTTCATTCATAAACGAAATTGGAAATATTTGTAAAAAATTAGGAATTAATGTTTATGATGTTGCAGATGGAATGGGGCACGATAAAAGGATTGGCAGGTCTTTTTTAAATGCAGGTGCTGGATGGGGTGGAAGTTGTTTTCCAAAAGATATAAATGCACTTATATCAAAGGCAAAAGAGTATAATATTGACCCAGTAATTCTTGAAAGCGTGGTAAAAGTAAATGAATATCAACCCTTAAAAATAATCGAACTATTAAAAAAACATATATCAATTTTAAAAGATAAAAAAATTGGAATTTTAGGTGGTGCATTTAAACCAGAAACAGATGATATAAGAGAAAGTAGGACAATTCCGTTGATTAAGGCTCTACTAAAAGAAAAGGCAATTATTAAATTATATGATCCCAAAGCAATAAAAAATTTTAAAAAATTATTTCCAAATATTAAATATTGTTCAGTAGATGAAGTTATTAAATCAGATGCAATAATAATTATGACTAAATGGAAAGAGTTTGAAAAACTTAATTATAAGTCAAAAATTGTAATTGATGGACGTAAAATTGATAAAGCTATTAAAGAAAGTAAGATTTATGAAGGTGTATGTTGGTGAAAACATGAAAGGATTAATTCCCGCTGCAGGCTCAGGTGAACGATTGCAACCAATTACTTTAGCTATACCTAAAGAACTTCTTGTTGTTGGACAAAAAGCGTGCATCGAGCATGTTGTTGAAGCATTTAAGCTGGCAAATATTACTGATATTACAATTGTTGTTGGTTGGAAAAAACATGCAATTCTAGATTATTTTGGATCTGGAAAAAGACTAAATGTTGATATAACTTATCTTGTTCAAGACAACCGTGAAGGTCTTGCAAAGGCAGTTGAAGTAGGAAAAAGAATGATGGGAAATGATACATTTGCTGTAGTTCTTGGTGATAACTTTTTCTATCCAAAAACTTTTTTAAAAGAAATAATTGATTTTCATATAAAAGAAAAAAGTGATTGTACAGTTGGAGTTTTTAGAACTGATAATCCATCAAATTATGGAGTTATAGAACCTAAAAATAATAAAAATATAAAGGATATCATTGAAAAACCCAGTAAAGAAAAAGCACCCAGCAATCTTGCATCAGCAGGTATATATGTCTTTGAGCCATGTATTTTTGAAGCGATTAAAAAAACAAAAAAAGATAAAAAGGGAGAATATCAACTCACAAATTCCATAAAAATAATGGTAAATGAAGGAAAAAAAGTTCTTTATAAAAAATTAAAAGGAAACCATATTGATATCGGTACTCCTGGAACTCTTAAAAAGGCAAATGATTTCTTTTCAGATTATGTAACTGATTAAAAGTCATTTTATGATAGTTTATTATATAACCTTTTTAAAAAAATATTTTTAATAGAAAATATATGCAAGATATTGGTATAGAAAAACATTGAAATAATCATTTTTTATATCAAACGTTTATGATTGAAGTATTTCTTTCAGTATTCATTCCTTTATTTATTATAGTAAACCCTTCATCAACACTTGCATTATTTTCTGCAATTACTTCAAGTTATTCAAAAGTCGAAAGAAAAAAAACTGCAAAAAATGCAACGATTTATGCATCTATTCTTTTGATAATTTTTGCAATAGCTGGCTCTGCTATTCTTGAATATTTACAAATTGATATTTATTCACTTAGAATTGCAGGAGGCGTCCTTCTTGCTTTTGTTGGTCTTGATATGACCAGGCGTGGCCAACAATTTGGAGAAACTGCACCTGGAAAAGAACAAAAGGCAGATTTTGCACTGGTTCCACTTGCAATGCCAAGTCTTTCAGGTCCCGGTGCAATAACAATAATTATTGTTAGTATGAAAAATCTAACAATAGATAACTCATGGTATATTGCATTTTTAATTGCAATTATTGCAATAATACTAACTATGATAATTACTTTTTTAATTTTTTCAAGTTCAACTTATATAATAAAGGCATTAGGCAAAAAGGGAATGGATGCATTTACTCGTGTAATGGGGCTACTTACTGTTGCAATTGCAGTTCAATTTGCACTTATCGGTCTTGCAAGTTGGGTTTCAACATTGAATTTGTAAGAATTTTAAGTTATTTTTATATACAAATATCTGTTTTTTGATATTGGAAGTATCATGAATTCAGATGAAGATTTAAGAAAGCAAGCAAGAATAATTGCAACGAGAAAAACAGAATTTTACCTTCATTTTTTTATATATATTTCAGTAAATGCCTTTCTTATTTTACAATGGTTGGTAATTTCAGGGCCTAATAGTTTTCCATGGTTTGTGTTTGTTTTATTTGGATGGGGAATAGGTATTGTTGTACATGCTTTTGATACTTATAGAGGCAAAGATTATATTGAAAGACAAACAGAAAAAGAATACCAAAAATTGAAAGGTAATACATAGTCATTTATACAATTTTATTACATTAATATTTACTGAAAGATTCATAGATCTAGAAATTGGGGCACATTTAGTTCTTAAAAGATACGCAACTTTGTTATAATTTTTTTCTGAAAATGCCTCATAGTTTGCCATTCCTTTACAAATTATTAGATCAGATTCTTTAATTGCATTTTCAACTTTAGTTGGTAATTTTTCAAAATCAAGCCCGATTGCAAAACAACCAGTGGTCAGAATCTCGTCAGATACTTCTTCAAATTTTAGATTTTTTGCATCTTTTATTGTTGCATCAGAAATTATTGGTTTTCCTTTAACTACAACTGTAAGAAAAATATTAGGATATAATCTTTTGATATATCTACATAATATTTTATCTAATACAATCTCTCCACAATTATCTGTAAATAATATTACTTTTTTTGATTTAGAAAGTATATTTTTAATTTCTTCAGAATCATCATGACCTAGATCATTTACAAAATTTTCCTCAAAAATTTCAGTCAACTCATCTGGGGCGTTGCTAGCACCAGCTATTCCAAAATCCATTAAATTTCCAATTATTGAGCAGAGCATTGCAATTCTTAACGGGTCATCTGAACATTCTATTAATCGTTCAACACGTGGAATTAATGTTTTTGCAATCTTGTTACTTTCTTCTTTTAAATTTTTATAGGGGTCTTCGTTGTTCAATGTTTCATAAGCCATTTTATGTATCTTTGTTGCAATTGTTGCACTACATTCATTAGGGTCATAAAGTTCTGCAAGTAATTTACATGAATTTTTAATTACTTTTGTAATTAATTTTTCATCTTTTGTTGAATTTTTTGCCTCAAATATTATTCGATTAAGTAAACATGGCACACATTCTTTTTGAATTTTCATAAAGAAAACCCTAATTTTTTATCTTTTTTGAAATTATCTCTGCTGCTTTAATAAGAGGATATGCCGTTGGAGGGGCTGTAACAAGGGGATGAGTTCCAATTTGAGCAGTAAGAATTGAATTTATTGTCATTTTATTTTGAATTGCAAGTCCAATTATATTTGTAAGTTCACCAATACTTGGCCCTCCAATTACTTCTCCACCCAGCAATAATCCACAATCATGGGCTGCAATAAGTTTTACGATTTGTTTATTAGTATTTGGAAGCGAACCAGGGTGTTTATCTACTCCTTCAAAGGTTCCGCATATATAATTAAACCCTTCATTTTTTGCCATATTTTCAGTAAGTCCAGCAACACCAAAACCAGTATTACCAAGCATTGTTGAAAAAATAGCAATAGTTCCACTAAAAGTTTTTAATGCAGATAGCTTGTAAAGATTCATTCCGGCAATCCTTGCTTCTGCACATGCAGTAGAAGCAAGCATAATTCCACTGGTTTTTCTTGTTATAAAATCCTTTTTTTCTGCACAATCCCCAACTGCAAAAATATCACAATCTGCAGTTCTCATATACTCATCTACTTTTATAAATCCTTTTTCATTTATATCAAGATCAATATCTTTTGCTAGATTTGTATTAGGCATATAACCCATTGATAAAATTACAGCATCAGCATCTAACTTTTTACCATTACTAAGTAAAATCCCTTTTACTTTTTTATCTCCGATAATTTCTTTAGCGCCAGTGTTTGTAACTACATTTACTCCTCTTGATTTTAAAACTTCCTCAGCTTTTATTGCAGCATCTTCATCAAAAGCTAGACTAAGAATATGGGGAAGTATTTCTACAATTGTTACATTTTTATTTAACTTTGAAAGCTCATCAGATACCTCAACACCAATAAATCCTCCTCCAATTACAACTATTCTTTTAAAATCCTTTAATTTTCTAAGTAATTTATCAAGATAATTTTTATCTTTTGGAATTACAAAAACGTTTTCTAAATCAGTTCCTTTTAACCATTTTGGAACTTTTGGTAAAGAACCTGTTGCAAATATTAATTTATCATAATTGATTTCTGTGCCGTCGGACGTTTTACAATTTTTATCTTTACGATTTATTGATATAACTTCATCAACTTTTATTTTTACACCAGCATTATTTAATACTGCATCAGGTATCAAATTTTTTTCAGTACTACCAAGTGAACCAAATATATAAGGAATACCACATGGTACAACAACATTCTTTTCTTTTCGAATAAGTGTAAAATCTTTTTTTGGATAATTTGATTTTCCAGTTACTGCTGCAACTATTCCTGATGCGCTACCTCCAATTATTAAAACGTCAGTTTTTTCCATAAATATTCCCCTTAGATATTATAGATAAATAGCTGTGTCCAGTATTAAAGTTACAATATTAAATGTTTCGAATTATAAAAAATATTTAAAAATTTTTATAAAGATATACTCCATAATTTTTAAAACCAATTTTTCTATAATAATTTTTAACGCCAACCCCACTTAAAACAAATAAATATTTTTTATCAAATTCTTCAAAACAGATTCTTTCTGCTTCAGTAATTAATTCTTTTCCATATCCTTTATGTTGAAATGCTTTATTTGTTTTATCACCAATAGGCAATTCCCTTCCAACTATTTTTAATTCTCTGATAATCATACAAGGATATTTAGAGAGCTCTATTCTATGAGAATTTGTAATATCTCTAAGTCTAAGATAACCGATTAATGCATCATGATTTTTTTCAACCAGAGAAATAAATATCTCTTCTCCAGAACTTGCATTATAATAATTACACTCCAGATTTATATTATCATCATTAATTTTTATATTATCTATTAATGATTTATGACCTACTTCTCTACATCTAATACATCTACATTTTATATTTTGTTTTTTCATTTCTTCATTTACAAGTTGACGTAAATTACTTTTATCAACACCAGCATCAATGTATTGTGATGGAACATCTCGTTGAATTCTTTGTATTCTAACCCACTCAGGTAAAATTGTTTTTAACTTTACAATAAGCTTAATTGCCTTTTTTGTATTAAGAGGTTCATAATCACCTTTTTTCCACATATCATAAAGTTTTGTACCTTTTATCGTTAGAGTAGGATATATCTTTATCATATCTGGTTTAAATAAAGAATCTTCAAAAATAGTTTTAAAAGATTCAATATCTTTTTTATCATCTGATCCTGGTAAACCAGGCATTAAATGATAACATACCTTAAAACCAGATTCTTTTGCAATACGTGTTGCGATTATTGAATCTTTAACTGTATGGCCACGGCCCATTTTATATAAAATATCATCAAATATGGTCTGAATACCTAATTCAACACGTGTTGCTCCAAGATCTAATGATCTGTCTGCATGTTGTAGTCTAAACCAATCAGGACGTGTTTCAACAGTTAAACCGATACAACGTGAATGAGCAGTTTCATTTATTTTTTTTGCTTCATATAAATTTTTAGAATCTCTCTTATTTAAACCATCAAAACAACGTTTGACAAACCATTCTTGATAATACGGGTTTCTTGCCGTAAAGGTACCACCCATAATAATAAAATCAATCTTCTCAACAGGGTGTCCAATTGTTTTTAGCTGATTTATTCTGTTTGTCGTTTGTAAATAAGGATCATAATTATTAAGAGAAGCTCGAAGAGCAGCAGGTTCATAACCTGTATAACTTTGGGGTGTATTTGTCCTAGGTCCACCTGGACATGGAATACATAAACCATGTGGACATTTTTCAGGTGAAGTCATTACAGCAACTATTGCAACACCTGAAATGGTTCGCATAGATTTTTTTCTTAAAATTGAAACTATTTCTTCCATTTCATTATCTGACAAATCACCAGGTAATCTTGAAAGAATTTCACTATCTGGAGGAACTTTTTTTAATTCATATTTTTTACATAGTTTTACTTTTCTCTTATGAAGTTCTTCTTTAGAAGTTATTTTTTTAGTAAGAATCTGATTTATAATTTCTGAATAGAAATCCATATTAGAAAACCTCATAATAAAAAAAGATAAAAAAGCTTTGTAATAAATCAGTTAATTTTTAATTGGATACATTTATTAATATTTTCTTTATTGTAGGCAAAAAAGGGGATAAATTAATTGGTAATTATAAAAACTGAGGATTTAACAAAAAAATTTAATGGTTTTACAGCAGTTGATAATATTTCATTTTCAGTCAACAAAGGAGAAATTTTTGGTTTTTTAGGTCCAAATGGAGCAGGTAAAACAACCACAATTAAAATGCTAATAACTCTTTTAAATCCAACAAAAGGTAATGCAGAAATTGCAGGATTTGATATTTATAAACAAAAAGATCTAGTTAGAAAAAATATTGGAGTTGTGTTTCAAGAACCAGCTCTTGATGAACTTTTAACTGGTGAAGAAAATCTCGATTACCACGCACGTATGTATGGACTTAATAAAGATAAAAGAAAGGAAAGAACAGAAGAGGTTTTAAAACTAGTTGATCTAGAAGATAAAAAAGATATCCTTGTAAAAACCTATTCAGGTGGTATGAAGAGGAGGCTAGAGATTGCACGTGGCCTAATGCATTTTCCTAATGTTTTATTTCTAGATGAACCAACCCTTGGACTTGATTCTCAGACTAGAAGAGCTATTTGGGAATATATAAAAGTAATGAACAATAAAGAAGGAACAACAATTTTTCTTACTACCCATTACATGGATGAAGCAGATTTTTTATGTGATAGGATAGGTATTATAGATCGGGGTAAAATTCTAGTTATTGATACAAATACAAATCTTAAAAACTCTGTTGGAAAAGACGTTATAACTCTTTCATGTTCAAATATGAATAAATTAATTAAAAGATTAGAAAAAGAATCTTGGATTAATAATATTAAAAAGTTTGATACTTTTATTACCCTTGGAGTACAAAAAGGTGAAGAAAAAATCCCCGTAATAATTGAAATTGCACAATCTCTTAATATAAAAATAAAATCAATCAGTGTTAGAAAGCCAACTCTTGACGACGTATTTTTATCATATACCGGAAGAACAATCCCTAACAATGACAATGAAAGGCAAATAAAAAAAATTCCTAAAATTCATCCAATGGGGAGGTTTTAAACTGTTTAATAACCAATTGCAAGCAATCTACATTATGTGGCTTCGTCAAATGAAACAGTTTATTAGAAGAAAAAGCAGAATGGTTGCAATGATTATCCAACCATTATTATTTCTAATTATATTAGGTGGTGGTTTTAGAAAAGCGATACTACCTGGTATGACTGGTGATTTCATAGTGTTTTTTGCTCCAGGTATTATTGTAATGGCCATTTTATTTTCTTCTATGTTTACTGGTATTTCAGTTCTATATGATAAAGAGTTTGGATTTTTAAAAGAAGTTTTAGTAGCACCAGTAAGTCGTTTTTCAATAACAATTGGTCGGACTTTAGGTGGAGCTACTACTTCTCTTATTCAAGGTTTTATAATATTATCTATATCAGTTGCTATGAAAATTCAAATTCATAGTATTTTTGGTCTATTTTTAACTTTAATTTTTATGGTTTTAATTTCTTTTACTGCTGTTGGATTTGGGCTATTACTTGCATCAAAAATGGAAGATATTCATAGTTTTCCAATTATTATGAACCTTCTTGTTATGCCATTATTATTCCTTTCATCAGCTTTTTTTCCTATTGCAAACTCAGGCCTTCCTGATTTTGTAGTTTCAGCATCTCTTTTAAATCCATTGTTTTACATGGTAGATGGAATACGTGGCAGTCTAACAGGTGTTAACAATCTATATCATCCATTAGTAGATCTTCTTATTGTAATTGTTTTTTGTATTATTATGCTTGTACTCGGAAGTTATTTTTTTAGTAAAAGTGAAGTGTAATACTATTAAAAATCAAAAGCTAAAAAAGAAGTTATTATTATGATTATTGCTACAATCATTAAAATAAGAGCTATTTTCCAATTTGAACCAAAAACAATAGGAATAGGACCAATAAGAACTACCCCGCCTCCCTTTAGAGAAGTTTTTTTATTAGACTTTATTTTATTATTATATTCTTGATATTCCTCCGAGTTTACAACATTTGTTTTAAATCCAAATATAAATAATAAAAAAGCAACTAATAAAAAGATAAAACCTAAAAAAGCATAAATTCCTGTTCCAGCAATAAATGGAAAAACAACAATGATGCCTCCTTCTATATCACCAGATAAAAAACCAAAAGCGAAAAAAACAATTCCAAAAACAAGACAAATTAAAGATAAAAACGTGGTTTTATTCATTAATTTTTTTCCTCAAAACAATTTTTAAAAGTCTTAATCATATTTATAAGCGAACAAGCAACAGTTACTGGTCCTACACCTCCAGGAACAGGAGTTATTTTGCCTGCTTTTTCCATTACATTTTCAAAATCAACATCACCACATATACCGTCTTTTGTTTTAACAATTCCAACATCAATTAAAAAAGCATTATTTTTGATATGATTACTTTTTATTAGCTTAGGAATACCTGTTGCGGTTACCAGAATATCTGCTTGAGAAGAATATCTTTTCAAATCTTTTGTAAAAACATGACAAACAGTAACGGTTGCATTTCTATTTAAAAATAATGCAGCCAGGGGTTTTCCAACATGATTACTATGGTTAATAATTACAATATTTTTTCCTTGGAGCTTTGTTTTTTCGTGTTCTAATATGGTAAGAACCGATAATGGAGTTATGGGAATTAGAAATTCATCTCCATTGAGAGTTCTACCAATATTTTCTGGATTTAATCCTTCTACATCTTTTTTTGGATTTAATGCGTTTATTAATTTTTGTTGAGATATATTTTTTGGCGTAGGTAATTGTATAAGTATTCCACTAACATCTGATCTTTTATTTAAATCATGTATTGAATCTAAAATCTCTTTTTCTGTTGAATTTTCATTAAACTCTATGCGTTGTGAATTAATACCTACTTCATTACATGCTTTATCTCTAAGTTTTAAATAAAGATTTGATCCTGGGTCATTGCCAATTTTTATAGATGTAATTGTTGGAATTTTTTTATATCTTATTTTTAGTTCTTCAATTTCTTTTCTTATTTCTTTTCTTATTTTTTCTGCAATTAATCTACCATTTATTAATTCTGCTTTCATTTTTTTACCTCTGGTTTTTTACCGATTGCATAAAACTGTGGGAAAAAATTAAGCTGTATCCCCTCATCAAGTGATCTTAAATAATCATATTCCCATTTGTCAATTTCTTTTTGAGAAAGACCTGAATTTTTTAAAGCTTTAACGTAAAAATCTCTTGCATGTAAATAATAATTTCTATCTTCCTCGCAATTCCATATGCGATTATTCCCAATACCAACTTTTGTCTCAAGTCCTGATCTTACAAATAAAAGACGTAATTTTCTACCAATATGAGGGTCTCCTCCTTTTTCTTTTATTGCTTTTCCTGCAAATATTGGATCGACCTTTTGGTTTTCTGGCCAATGCAGTTTTCCACCATAATCTGGTTCAAGTGAGGCAAGAACAATACCTCCTGGCTTTGTAACCCTAGCCATTTCATTAACAACTTTTTGAGGATTTTTTGACCACATGAGAAGTAGATTACAAGTTACAATATCAAAAAAATTTGTATCAAATGGTAAATCTGTTGCATGGCCAACTCGAAGTTCAACATTTTTATAATCCTTTAAAACATTTTTTGCAATCTTTATCATGTCTTCCGAATTATCTATTCCAATAACTTTTCCTTTTGTAAGATGGGCAATATCTCTTGTCACAGTCCCAGGCCCACAACCTACGTCAAGCACAGAATTTGCATCTTTCAAACCAATTTTAAGATAAAGAGGGATTCTTTCTTCTGCAGTTTCAATTGCTTGAAGTTCAAGTTTTTTAATAAGATCTTTCATATCTTCGTTTAACTGCTTATTAGTTTGATAATTATTTTGTGATTTCATTTTCAAACAAATATTAAACAATTTAGTATAAATCTTTCTTTTATTAAATATGAAATAATCTTATAAAAAATAAAAAAAGTTATTCTATTTGAGATATAACAATAGCAAGAGGTATGTAAACACTTTCTTTACTGTAATTAGGTAAAAAACAGTCAGAAATTAGTGGCCAAGGTGAATCTAAACTTATATTATATATATCATGGGAAACAATACTTGCATTATTATGTTCTGCAGGGTCTAAACTAGGATTTAATCTATCTCTGACGGGATCACTAAAAGCAATTTTACCACTTGAATTAACTCCTGCAACAGCTACAAAATGTCCCCATATAGTACCAAATGGTTCAACTTCAGGATCATAACCAAGCAAACCCAATATAACCCCTTTATTGTTTCTTACACATTCATCAATAAAGGAAAATTTTGGTTTAATTTTTACTTTTATAGAATATTGATTTTTTAGTCCACTTTTTCTAAACCATTTATTTGCTCCTAGATAAAGCATTAAGGCATTATAAGGCCCATTAAAAGGACCTAAAAACTTAGGCAAAAGCGTATTTTTTTGTCGATTTGTATAAAACGCAATTCGTTCTATCAGCTCGCCGGTTCCTCCAATTATAGGAAATGATGTTTGGTTATCGTTAACGTTATTAAAATTATGATCATCAGAATTTGGTCCAGGATTCGGAATCCCCAAAGGACAATAATCCTGAACTAAGGGATAAGTATTATTACCATCTCCTGGAAAACCATTTATATCTTCATTTTTAGAGTCAAACCACCATAATACATTTGCAAGCGATACTGCACCACAACAATCTGGATATTTATGTCCCCACCAATCTTTTTGTTGTAATTGACTAAAATCAGGTAAACCGCTAGGGGCATAGTTTGGATATCCTGGAAGGTAATACCAATCACTATCATTTACAGATTTGAGATTACTACTTGAACTAACAAAAGTTATTGAATATCCAAATAAAAACATTATAAGAATTACTATCGAAAATATTTTAATTTTCATATAATAATATATATTAGTTGTTTCAAGTTTATAAATATTTGTAAAAAAAATTTATTTTTTTAAATTTTAATTTCTCTTAAGTTGAAAAATAGTAAATAATCTACTAATTTCAAAAAAATAAAGATTTAATGTAAATATTAAGATTATTATAGTTTCAACGGTATCTTTTAAATAAAAAGGATTTATTCCCAATTTAATGAAAACTATTCTACAGCTAGCACTTGATCTTTTAAATGAACATAGAGCACTTGCTATTGCAAAAGATTCAGTTGATGGAGGAGTAGATTGGCTAGAAGCAGGAACACCACTTATAAAAAGTGAAGGAATGGAAATAGTTAGAAAATTAAAAGAAATATTTCCAGATAAAACACTTGTTGCTGATATGAAAACTATGGATACAGGCGCTTTTGAAACAGAAATGGCAGCAAAGGCAGGCGCAGATGTCGTATGTGTTCTTGCTGCTTCAGATAATTCAACAATTGTTGATGCTATAAAATCAGCCAAAAAATATGGTACAAAAATAATGGCTGATTTAATAGGGGTCAAAGACAAATTAAAGCGATCAAAAGAACTTGAAAAATTAGGTGTTGACTATTTATGTATGCATGTAGGAATCGATGAACAAATGATTGGGAGAAAACCAATAGAAACTCTCTCAAAAATAGTAAAAAATACCAGTATTCCACTAGCTGTTGCTGGTGGAATAAATAGTGAAACAGCAGCTGATTGTATAAAAGCAGGTGCAAGTATCATTATTGTTGGCGGAGCAATTACAAAAGCAAAAGATGTAAAACTTGCAACAAAACAAATGAAAAAAGCAATAAATGAAAAAAAGAAAATAAAAACTGATTTTTTTAAAAAATATGACAAATCAGAACTTAAAAAGGCTTTTTCTCTTGTTTCAACTCCAAATATATCTGATGCAATGCATAAAAAAGGGGTAATTCAGGATATTAAACCTGTAAAATTAGGTTTTCATATGGTTGGAAAGGCACTTACCGTTAGAACAATTGATGGAGACTGGGCAAAACCAATAGAGGCAATTGACAAAGCAGATAAAGGTGATATTATAGTAGTAGATGTAAGTGGTGGTAAAACAGCTATTTGGGGCGAGCTTGCTACGTGGAGTGCAAAGATGAAAAACCTTGGTGGTGTAGTAATCGATGGTGCTGTAAGAGATCTTGATGATTTAATTAAAATTGATTTCCCAATTTTTTCAAGATATGTATCACCAAATGCAGGAGAACCAAAAGGTTTTGGAGAGATTGGTGCAGAAATAATTTGTGGAAATCAAACTGTAAGAACTGGTGATTGGATAATTGGCGATGACTCAGGAGTTATTGTAGTTCCCAAGGAAATTTCTCAAGAAATTGCAAACAGAGCTCTTAATGTTAAAGAACAAGAAAATCGTATTCGACAAGAGATAAAATCAGGAGGATCACTTGGTACAGTTGTTAAAGTTAAGAAATGGGAGAAAAAAATGGGATGAAAAAAGTAATTTTTTTCTCTAATTTAAACAAATTTAATGAGGCTTTACATAATTTTAATATTGACAGTTTTTCAAATAATAAAGTTCCAATTAAACTTCATATGGGCGAGTTAAAAAATAAATATTTTCCAAAACCGGATCTAGTAAAAGTTGTAGTTGATGAGTTAAAAAAAATTAAAGCAGATCCTTATCTTTTTGATACAACTGTAGCGTATTCTGGTATGAGACATTATAAATCTAGTTATATAAAACTTGCACATATCCATGGTTTTTCAAAAAAAAATGTAGGTTGCGATGTTTTAATTGATGACAAAGGGAAAAAGGTTACCATTGAAAATAGAGAATTTGAGGTTGCAAATCATATATTTAATTCAACACATATATTTGCTTTATCTCATGTAAAAGGCCATATTGCTACAGGGATGGGTGGAGCTATTAAAAATTTTGGAATGGGCGGGGTTACTAAAGAAACAAAAATAAAGATGCATCATGGCAGTAGACCTATTAGAAAAAAAGATGCATGCACTTATTGCGGAATTTGCGCAGAGGTTTGTCCATTTAATGCAATTAAAGTAAAAAAGGATACATGGAAACAAAGCATGAGATCATGTTTTGGCTGCGGAGTATGTGTTGATGCATGTAAAAATAATTCCTTAACATATGAAGATGCTGATTTGAATTTTGTTTTGGCTTGTGCTGCTAAGGCATGTTTAAAAGATAAAAACGTAATTTTTCTTAATGAACTAAAAAGAATTGCAAAAAGCTGTGATTGCGATCCATTCGCAGGCCCTATAATTTGCCCGGATATTGGTTATTTATTATCAGATGATCCTGTAGCTATTGACAAGGCATCTCTTGATTTGATAAATGACATTAAGCCAGATATTTTTGAAAAAGAAAATCACATTAGCCCAATTAAACAAATAAAATTTGGAGAGGAGATCGGGCTTGGATCTACCTCATATCAGTTAATCGATCTTTAAATTTATTTTATAGTTGGTTTTCCTATTGGCAATTTTTCTTTTTTATATGTTTCATTTATTACTTCAGCCATCGCAAGATAAATTGCGCTAAGTCCACAGAAAATTCCCTCATATCCTGCAATTGTACCAATTGTTTTACCTAGTTCAGTTGCACTTCCAACAAAGTGACTTAATGCAAGCAGCCAAAATAGAACAGTTAATGTGAAGAATACAACTTGTAGTGCTTTTGGTTTTTTAAGAGTTGATATAAACATAAGACCTGTAAATAGTCCCCACATAAATAGGTACCAAGCAATCCCTGTATCATCTGGCTTTTGAAAACCTGGAAACATAGAAGGTAGTACATTTAGAAATACAAAGGTTAACCAAAAAAGTCCATATGATGTAAATGCAGTTACTCCAAATGTATTTCCTTTGCGGAATTCAAGTGCCCCTGCAATAATTTGAGCAAGTCCTCCATAAAATATTCCCATTGCAAGAATCATCGAACCAAGTGCAAAAAAACCTGCGTTGTGAATATTTAGAAGGACAGTTGTCATTCCAAAACCCATTAGACCTAAGGGAGCTGGATTTGCAAGTATTTCTTTTTCAGCCATTTAATATCACTGGGGGGCTGAATAAAAAAACCTATATAAAAAACTATCTAGAAAAACAATTATTTATTTTTCTTTAAATTCAATATAAAAATCTTGGAAGGTAAAAATTTTACTATCTTTATGCCCCTTTACTTTCGTATCTTTTTTAATTTGAATAAAGCCATCTTTTAAAAGACCCTTTTTTTCTTTTGAATCAATTGCTGATATATCTGATATCAAAATATCTTTATTATTTTCAATTTTTTTAATTACTTCTACTTGGTTTTTATCAATCCAATCAATAAGTTTTTTTCCATCTTTTTTAAGAGTTGGACCTATTTTTGAATAAACTGGTGTAATCTTTGAAATTTTTTCTTCAATATTTGGTTTTCCAACTATAAACTCATGAGATTCTGGATACTTTAATGTTGATTTTATAATTGTTTCACTTGTTTTATATTTATTTATTAAATCTTTTTTAGAATAAGTTGCAATTATATTTATTGGAGCATTTAGTGCAATTCCTTGTTCACTTTTCCAGGACCTAACTTGAGATATGTAATTTTTTACTGCCTCTCCACTCATTTCTGTTTCTTTATCAATTAAAACCTCTTTAGGCCAATTGGTTATATGTATACTTTTTGAATGCTCAAATTTTTTATAAATATCATTATAGATTTCTTCTGTTATATGTGGAAAAAAAACAGAAAAAATTTTAAGAGTTCCAAGTCCAATTTTATATAGCGTATATCTTATACTATCAATGTTTTTATTTTCATAAATGGATGTTTTAATCATTTCAATATAGTGATCTGCCAGTTCATGCCATAAGAAAAATTCTATGTCTTTCATTGTTTGTGAATAATCAAAAGCATCCATTTGTTTTGTACATTTTTTCACAAGTCTGCTATATTTTGTAAGAATCCATTTATCAATCTCAATTAACTGTGTTTCTTTTGGTTTTTCATCTTTTATTATATTTTTTATAAATTGCTCTACATTCCAAATCTTTCTTAAAAGTTTGATACCTCTTATTACATCTTTTGTTCTAAAAGGGTTATCTTCACCAAGTCCACAGCTTGCTGCATAACATCTAAAGGCATCTGAACCATATTTGTCAATAATTTCTAAGGGATTTATTACATTTCCAAGACTTGCATGCATTGGTGTACCATCTTCTGACAGGATAAATCCTCCCATCATCATGTTTTGAAATGGTTTTTCATCAGTCAGAAGTGTGCAGCGCAGTATAGTGTAAAAAGCCCAAGTTCTGATTATGTCATGTGCCTGAGGCCTTAGTGACATTGGATATAGTTTTTTAAATTTTTTATCATTTCTATGCCAAAAGGTGTTATACAGAGGTGAAATTGATGAATCCATCCAAGTATCAAAAACATCCTCACAACCAACAAGTTTGCCACCACATTTGAGACATTTTTTAACAGGTGGAGAATCAATTGTTGGATCAACATAGCAGTCATCAATTTTTGCAAGCACTACTTTGCCACATTTTTCACATTCCCAAATAGGAATTGGTGTTGCAAAATAACGCTGCCTGGAAATAACCCAGTCCCATTCAAGACTATTTACCCAGTCTTCAAGTCTAATTTTCATAAACTCTGGGAACCAGTTCATCTCATTGCTTTTTTCTAGAACTAATTCTTTGAATTTGGTTGTTTTTAAAAACCATTGTTCAGCATTTACAAATTCAACTGGCGTTTTGCATCTCCAGCAAACACCTACATTTTGCTCTAATGGTTCTTGTTTGATTAAGATATCTTGCTTTCTTAGATCATCAATTACTGCTTTTCTAGCATCCTCTATTTTCATCCCTTTGTATTTTTTACAAAGTTCAGTCATGCATCCTTCTTCATCTATACTCATTTCAATAGGAAGTTTGTATTTGAAAACCCAGTTTAAGTCTTCTTTGTCTCCAACCGTACAAATCATAACTATTCCTGATCCAAAATCTGGGTCTACTGCATCATCTTCTACGATTTTTACTTCTTTATCAAAAAGCGGAACAACCAATGTTTGATCATCAAGCCATGGGGAACGCTCATCAGTCGGATGAACTGCAACTATTTGACAAGCAGGTAACATTTCTGGTCTGGTTGTTGCAATTTCTACATAGAAACCTTTCTTGTCTTTTCCTATTCCATGATATTTTAAAATTTTGTCTGAAGGTGAAGTTTTAAAATAAAATTTTACAGTATTAAGTTTAGTTGTTCTATCCTTGTATGTTACCTCTGCATCAGCCATAGCAGTCATACATCTTGGACACCAATTTACTGGAAATTTCCCTTTATAAATATAGCCTTTATTGTAAAGTTCAATAAAAGATATTTGTGTAATTCTACGATAATACTCAGCATTTGTCTGATAGTAAATGGTTTCATCCATACTTTCTCCAAGAATTAAAAACTGCTCTGTCATTGTTTTTATATTTTTTTCAGCAAATTCTGAGCAAAGCTTAATGAATTTATGTCTATTGATATCTTTTCGGGTGATGTTTAATTTTCTTTCAACTCTTTCTTCAATTGGTATTCCATTTACATCAAAACAAAGTGGGAAAAAAACATTAAAACCTTGCATACGTTTATAACGAGCAGCAAAGTCAATATGTGTGTAATGTACTGCATGACCTGCGTGAAGAGGACCAGATGCATATCTGGGAGGTACATCTATACTGTATGGTTTTTTATTGCTATCATAATCAAAATGATAAAGCTTTAATTCTTTCCATTTTTTTTGCCATTTTTTTTCAAGAGCTTTCTGATCGTATTTTGACATTTTAAAATTCTTCCTAATTTTTCTTAGGTAAATTTATAGAGGTCAAAGATTTTCTACTTATAAAATTTGCTTATAATATAAATTATTTTAAAAACAAAAAAATATTACATAAAAGAATTATAATATCGTTTTTTTTAAATTATTACTGTCTTTCATCAACTAAATTTTTTAGTTCTTTCAAATCGTTTTTTATAAGGTTTATTTCTTTTGTTTTTTGTTGTTCAAAATTTACAATTATATCATTTATTGGATTTGAAAGCTTATAGATATGTACAGGCCTTCCTTTTCCTTTCTTTTTTAGGTCTCTTTTTTTAATCCAACCTCTTCTATGTAGTTCTTGTATAGAAACACTTACTTCGGGCTGTCTTAAATTTGCTCCATGTTCTATTTCTGCCGATCGACATTCGTCGACTTGAGATATATACATTAGAGTTTTTGCAAGGTTATGAGGCATTCCTAAATCTGAAAAAATTTTAATGATTTTTTTATCTTGATTAGTTAATTTATAAGGTTTAAACTTGCTCATATTATCATCCATCTAATTTATATAAATCTGTAGTAATAATATATATTTACTTTATAAACTTTTTCATTATAAAAATAAAATTATAATTATTATAGAAATCCTAAAGCTTCTTCAATTCGACCCATTTCAATACCTGTAGTTGCATTTCCAATAATAGCACCCTTTGTGTTTGCAACAAGGCCACTGCCAATAATCGGCGAACCGTGATTAACAGTACCAATCATAACTTCTACATCAAATACTTTTTCAAGTTCCCTTTTTTCTTTATCAGAAACTTTTGGATGACATAGTAAACCTTTATTTGTAACAACTGCAGCCATACCAACTGTGTTTAAATCTGCAATGGTTCCTTTATAAACCGGAACGTTAAAGGTTTCTTCGATTTCTTTAACAGAATTTTTTTCAAGACTAGGATGAACAAGTGCACCATTATCATTTACTAAAATATCATTACCAGTTGCATTTAGTTTATCACAAATTACACATACATCAAGACCTTCAGCTTTAATTATTTTTATTGCATTTTCATCAGCAAAATCAGTAACAACAGCACCGTTAGAATTAATAGAAAGTAAGGATCCAACAATATTTGCATCAGCAATACTTAATTCAACAATTTTTGAATCAAGTACAGTTTTAATCTTCTTTTTTATTTTTTTTGGAAGTCCTTGACGCATAAAAGTAACATTTTCATTTGTTCTACAAAAAACACCTAGATTAGGATTTTCAAAAAAATCCAGAAGCTCAAGCATAGCTTATTCACTTTTTTTCTTTTTTGCAGATGTCTTTTTTGAAGTTTTTGGTTTTGATTTTGATTTCTTTTTTTCACCAGTTTTCTTTTTCTTTTGCTTTTCTTTATTTTTAGCAGGTTTTTCTTTTATTTTTTCTTTTTTCCTTTTTGATTCAGTTTTAGGTTTAGGCTTTTCCTCTTTTGATTTTTCTTTTTTTTCTTTAGGTTCTTTTTTAGGTTTTTTTTCTTTTGTTTTTTCTTCTTTTTTCTTTTTTGCTTTCTTTTTCTTAATTTTTACTTCCCCATCTGCAGAGGGTGCAATATCATAGTCTTCAGCACCAGTTTCTTCCCCTTCCTCTTCAACTTCTTCTTCTTTTTTAAGAATTGGTTCTTTTTTTGCCTTTTCTTCTTTTAAAAGTTCACGTCGTGATTTTTTATATTCAATTTCAGGAATATAGGTTTCAACAACACCATCTTCAAATTTAACTGCTTTTACTCTTATTTTACTAGGGATTTTATATTTTCCTTTAGCCCATAGAGCATTGTTCAAGGAATCATCCATCCAAATATCCTTTTCTTCTACTTTCATATGTTTTTTCAAATAACTTTTAACTCTTTTTACAGCTGTAGGAGCTGCATTTGAAGATTTATGTCCAATTTTTTTAAGAGGTATAATAAATATTCTTTCAACTTCTTCTGCCATATCGATCTGTCCTATGATTTTTTAAGACTATTTCTACGCCAATTTCTAGTTTTTGGATGACGTGTAAAACGCCTATTTGTTTTTATCATAATCCAAGCAGGTACACGTCTATTACTTTTTGTAGCTTTATTTAAACGAATCTTTTTACCAAGTGATTTATGGGTTGACATAGATTTTACCTTCTCTTTATTTTATAATCTCTTTTTTTAGGAATTGCTTTTGACAGCAGCATACGTAACTGCTCATCGTCTATTTTATTTTTTAGTTGCCCATTTTGTGCAACCATTATCAGTTGATTTTCAATATTTTCAACAATCTTTGGTCGAGCGACTCTAATTCTTCCAAGTCTCTCTCGTGCTTTTGGAGTAAGAATTGAACGAAGGATTTGTTTTTTTTGTTCTTCAAATTGTTTATTTTGTTCTTCTTGTTCTTCCATTGATTCCTGAAATGCTTCTTGTTGTTGCATTTCTTTTAATCGTTTTTTCCTTAATTTTTCAAGTTCTTCGTCCATAATCTAATTAACCATAAACATCTTATTTAATATTTTTCAAGTCCAGGGTAATAATCAGAAGTTTCTTTTATTACTTCATTTGCAGTATTGTCCAAAAAAGATACACCTTTAGAAGTTAGAGTACGACCTTTACCCTTTATCTTTTTTATATATCCTGCTTTTTCTAGTTGCTGTAGAGCTCTTCTAACAATACTGCCACTACCAGACCTTGCTTTGTAAGGTTTTGAACCACGGTCTCTTTTTCCACCGTATTCTGCTCTTAAATGTTCAATTCCAATTATGTTATTTATATAAATCTTTCGAAGAATAGATGCACATCTAGTATGCCACCAGTCTTTATTCATAGGTGGATTTTCTCTATCAACACCAGTTCTTGAATAGATATTTGCATCTGGTATTTTGATTGCATCTTCTTTTTGTAGCTTTTTTGCTATTGCATCAATAAGCTCTTTTGCTGGAACATCATTAACGGTTGTCATTACTTCAATACCCCTATTATAAGGATAAAATTGGATAGGGTAATAAATGATAAGTTATATAAGCATAGCGGATACTAATTTTTTGAGTTTTTAATTGGTATTCTTGTAAATTTTCCACAATTTTTACAAAAAATAATAACCCTATTATTATGGATTCTAATCCTACAATTTTTATCAGGTAATAGATAAGAATAGCAGTGTTTACAAAACCTTCTTTTGAATTTTTTTGGTATAGGAACAAGATATCGCATGGATATTTTTCTTGCAATTTCTACATACCTGTTGGCAAGATCAAATCTTTCAGAAATAGCATATCTTTCAGCAAGAGTAAAGAGTTTAATAATTCGGTTCTTTGCAATTGTTTTCTGTAGATTTTTTTCTTTTTTTGTTCTTTTTTTTACCATAAAACAGACCTGAAATTATTTAATAAGAATAGTTTTTATTTTTTATTATTTTCTCAAAGTTTCAACAAAAATTATAAAATAGATTTACTCAAAATATCCGCCAATAAACACACGAACTGTTACACGGGCTTTTTCATAAGAAGGGCTTTTAATAATATCATATCCAGATGTTTCTGGCCTATGATAGATTAATACATCTTTTGAAATTGATTGCATAACATTAATATTTTCATAAGAAGCACCAAACGTAATAGGAAGTCCTTGCTGGCGGTTAATTGTTATATGAAAGTTATACAAAACATCTATAGTTTCAAGACCAAAATCTGATTTAAAATCATTATAAATATCCTCATAGATATCCTCATTTTCACTTATTTTTCCTAATTCTTCAATCTTATCAAAGTCAAGAATTGAATAATAATTATTGTTTTTTTCTTTTACTTCATATAAAAAATAATTATCATCATGTGAGACTTCTAATTTTGAATATTTAATATAGTAATTTTCATCATATGATTCTAAAGTATCGGTCCCTGTTTCAGGGTATGCAACAAAATCAGTTTCAATCCATTCTTCTAAATCTGGTGGTTCATAATAGTTTGCCTGAACAATTTTTGTACAAATATGTTCATTGCCATTATTATCTGTAATTTTCAAACTAACAGGATGAGTAACTTCATCTCCAAAATTATGGTCTTGTGTATCTCCTGTTTTTTCATATAAATCATCATTATTAAAGTCCCATTTATAGCTTTGAATACCTACATTAGAAAGTGACACACTTGCATCAAAATGAATTTCTTTACCAGCTGGTTGAAGTCCATCCTTATCATACCAAGTAAAATCAGCATAGAGAAGTTCGTTATGAACTAAAACATAAAAGTCATCTATTTTCACAAAAAAGTTATGAAAATTATCAATTCCCAGATTATAAACATGTTGTTTTTCATATATTTTATCTATCGAATAAATGTAATAGTCTATTTCAGGTGAAAACAACATATCACCAACTTTTAAGTCTCTTACAGAAACCCATTTACCTTCAGAATAAAACTTATGATTTGGAGTTACTTTTAATTCGTTATTTAACAAAAGATAATAATCAGATTCAATATCATCAGAATCATAATAAAAAATATTTGAAATTTTTGAAGATACAAATTTATCATTTTCTAAATCATATGATTTAACTATTTCACCAATGGTTAATTCTTCAATATTTTTATAAGATTCATCCGCCATTAATACTTTTGTTCCTTTTAAAAAACACTTTTCTATAACACCAATATCACCATCTAAAAAACTATACTGATCCCCAAGACTAATAACTCTATTATTAGTTTCATCATAATATAAAACTCCATAAGCTATAGTGCGACTTGTACCTAAACCAAGTGTGTTTAATTTTTCTGGTTCACCGTCCCAACAAGGATTTTCTTTGTAAACTTGGCCTTGAGTACTTATTAATTGTTCAAGTATTCCTAAACCTTTTTCATAAAGATCTATTTCTGGTCTTTTTTCAATATTATAAGTATTATTCAATGAAGTAAAAAATACAGTTAGAAGAGTAACACAAATTCCAATACTAATCAAGGTTTCAAGTACTGGAAATGATGCAATATTGTTATTTTTTATATTTTTATATTTTCTTTTTTTCATTTTTTCACTTTTTTATATCTTAAATAGTATTATGTTACATAAGGTAAACAAATAATTGAATAGGTAAGATCTTCAACAAATCGTGTTTCACGATTTTCAAGAGTTAAAGTAACATTAAGATAGTAAATACCATCTGTACTACCTGGATGTGCGACATACCAATCGTTTAGAACTGCATTAAAAAATATATCATGCTTAATTTCCATTTGGTAGAATATATCAACAGTATCCTTAAATTTATCATTGATATTACTTATGTTTCCATAAAATAAATATCTATCATTTAAGGTATCTTCTTTTGATTTGTCTGTTAAATTATAATTTAGTGATTTGCCAAATGCATCCTTTATAATAATATATTTATTTAAAAGAGATATTGATTTTTTACTGGATAGTTCAATATCAATATTTGCTAAATCTGCTGCAATAGAAGAAATCGCAAAAACTGATACAACTAAAATTATACCCATTAAAGCAATTACTTGACTGTTATTATTATTTTTAAATTTTTTATATCTTATCATTCCAAACTCCAAATTTCTAATATTACTTTATACGCATTACAAAGTAATACTCCATCAGTTTTAAATGCATCAAATCTATCGTTATCCACCAAAAAATTTGGATCTATTGCGACTAAACAATGAGAAGTACTTATTTCATCTCTAGGTTCCAACTCAACTGTATAATCTCCATACGAGTTACACCAAAAAATTGTGGTTGTTCCATTTGATATTCTAATATTATATTCTGTACTTAATAAAATTTTATTAAGATCAATTATTAAATGTGTATAATCTTTTTCAATAATATAATTTATTAATTTTCCTGAGGGATAATTTGAAGGAAGAGAATTATATGTATATGGTTCAAAATATAAACTTCTTAGTGCGTCATCACCTTGGATTTTAAGCTCCTTTGTATATTGATCTGTTAATGTTGCAGTGGGAGATATCTGAAACAAAAATGAAATTGAAATAATTACAGAAATGGAAAAAACAACAGCCTCTAAAACCATCATCTGTGCATTATTATCCATTTTCATATTTAACCCTCCAATATTTTTATTCCTCTTTTTCCACGTTCAATTAGGATTGAATTAACTGTCCATTCATTACTTGAAGATGAAGAAAAAGTCAGAGTAAGATCTGCTTCAGAATCCCAATCTAAATGAAACCATTTAGATACAAACTCACCAGCAAGAATTTGGTCAAAACTTGCTTTTATATCTCCTCCTTCAGAGATAAAAATTTTATCACAAAGAGCATTATATCTACCTGCTGTGATTTTTATAGTATAGCCATCGGCATTTCCGGGAAGATTACTTATTATAAAATCTCTATTTGTATCATCATTAACAAAATCAGATAACAATGGACCTGGATAACTTAAATTAAATGGAGTTAAGATATTGTATTGATTTTCAGCTTCAAGTCCAATATAATTGTCATCCCATTTATATACATCATTTATTGCTTCTATCGGGCCAAATCGAAAAATTGGTTGATTTATTGATGTATTTAAAAGTCTTATCCAGTCTACATTAATAGGATCATTTAGGGTACCATCTTTTATACCACAACCAATGCCAATTTTATTATTTTGCAAGGGGTCATTAGAAAAGTTATCGTCATTATCTGGCTTTGTGTCGTATGCAGAAATACTTCCGATTAATTCATAATTTGTAATATCATATAAACAAGAGTTTATCACACTTGCTTCATCAATAGAACCTGCATAACCTGTTTTACATAAATATAAATTGCATTTCAACCTTATCCAATTATCAATTAAAGAAATGCTTTTTTCTTCAAGATCCTGAAAACCAGAATCATATTTACTTATCGAATATTGACTCTGATCTTGTGTTGTTTCATTTATAACATAAGACATGTAACAATCATTTGAGTAAACATCTTTAGATAATATGAAAAGATCTGCTTCTGCGTTTTCACCTAGTTCCAATTTTACATCAACAGTATAATTTGCATAATTAGTTTTTCCTGAAGCTGGAACTGATAATAAATCAATTATTTTGTCCTGTGTTGTAATATAATTTCCATCTGGAAAAGTTGCTTTTCCTCCTCCACAGATCGGGCCACCGTTAATATTCCAAATACTACCATCAATAGAATCAAATATATCACAAAATTCTGATATATCCTTAATTTTATGTGGTTCTTTTTGATCCATATAATAAATATAAATATTTTCATAATTATTAGCACTGATATTCATTCTAATTAAGATAATTGATACGCCATCTGGATTCCAATGATCGATGAAATAACTGAGTTCTTGTGAACCTGAATCCACAATTTTCAGATTTGAATCAATTTTATGACTATTTTGTACATCATCATAATAAGTATCAACCTCAGCAAATTGATAATTAAAATTATTTTTATTAAGCATAATAGTAAATACTTTATCATCAAATTCTTCAGAAGTTGGATTACTAACATTTATAGAAATCCTATAGGGATAATCAATATTTAACCAGTTATCATCTTCTGGATTTTGATTTGTAACCATAAAATATCCTGATTCAACTGGTGAATGAGTAAATGAATTACCATAGCCGAAATCAAACTTATAAACATAATCAGGTTCTTTATAACTAATATTAATCTTTTCACATCCTGATTTTATTTGCTCACTATTAATTCCAATATTTAGCTCATTTGCATTATAAATAGTACTAGTCTCACTTACAAATCCATTTGTTGAATTTACATAAACACAATTATAAGCTATATCAATATAATAAGAAAGGCCACCAATATCTCTAGGAATATCAACTTTTTTTGTAACTTCTAATCCAGGATTTGTTCTAATACTACCAATTGTTTCAATAATTGAATATCCAATTATGTTTGCAAGACTTTGGGCTTCCTGATCTGCAACCTGTACTTGTTTTTCATTAATTATCGAACCTGTAATCATCACAGAACCAACCATAAGCATAGATGCAAGAGTTAGTGAAAAGACGTAGGCTAAAACATTTGAAGCGGCAAAAAAATTATTGAAAAAATTTCGTCTTTTTATATTTCCACCTCCACATCACAGCTACAAATAGAATGTGTTAGTGAAAATATTTTATTACCTGATAAAAATATTGTACCTTCAGTGCTACCTATATCTCTTTCAAAACCATGTTTTAAAATAAAATAATTCTTCCATGCGTGTACTGCTGCCTGTTCTCCAAAAATTTGCATCTTAAGATTTCCTTTTATTTGTTCCATGTTTTCTCTTATAAAATGATTATCTAATTCAGCTTTCAATTTATATGTAACCTTCCCAGACCCTCCACTAGAAACGTCATCAGGTTTTAATTGTATCATTCTCATTACAAAATTATTATTTATATCAAAGATTGTTGGTTGATTTGATAAATAACCTTTATCATCTTCACCTGATACAACCCCTCCATTTTCAGCAAATACTCTAAAAGTTCCATATGAATAAGGTATTTTATAAGAAATTGATCCTGTGTCAAACAACCAAATTTTACCAATAGTTTCTACTGTATTATTTATCGAAATTTCAATTGCATCTTCTAAATTATAACTAGGGTTTATGCTACCAAAATCTAGCTCTTCATTTTGATTGTCTTTATTTAGATGACAAATAAAAATTTTTTCTGGATCAGGGCCAGCGATTATATCTATTGTAAATTGTAAAGGATCCCCATCATAAAAACCACTAACCTCAAAATCAAAATTTTCATCTAAAGAGTAATATATTACAAACCTCTCTCCTTCAGAACTAAAAGATACATCTCCATATTCATAAGTAAATCTTACTTCAACACTGCTACCAACAGTTCCCTGGCTTATAACATCATCTTTTATTATATCAGTAATTGTTTCAAGTTGGTTTAACACACCACATGCACGTGCTTCTGCCTTTTTTTCATCCATATAAGGAGCTCCCCAGAGCATTACAACACTTATTGATGTGGTCATAAGTCCAAATACTAGAATAAGTGACATTACTTCTGTTACTGCGTCACTCTGGCTTGAATTCATCTTAAAGCATCCCATCTCTATATAATTGTTATCTAAATCCTTATATAAATATGTTCTTAAAACATAAATTAAAAAAAGAAAAAATGTTTATTTCAAACGTCTTTTTTTACTCCAAACAATTACAACAATAGCAATGATTACTAAAACAGCCATAAACTCTGCAATAATTATTATAATTGCTTCAAAACTAGGAATTTCTTCAGAATTACCATTGCTATCAACATTTCCACCGTTTCCATTATCATCTGATGCAGAAGAAAGCAATAATTCATCTAAAAATTTATCTTTTACTTCATAAATTTTTGCCTTTGCAGTAACTTCCCAAGGGAGGCCTATATCTGCAAAAGCTGATTTTGGAGCACTAATTACTACTTCATTATCATTTAATTCAAATTCACAATCAACACTTAGATATGGGATTTTTCTAAAAACATAGGACAGATATGGGTTTTTAAATAGTAACTCTACATATTCAGAAGATCCAACACTTTTAACCAAAAAAATATATCTAATAATTGAATTATCTGGGATAATTTTTCCTAAAACTTGAAGGGTAAACACCAAATTATCACCATTATCTTCAACCTTTGCATATGTTATATCCAAATCTTGGTAATTTGAAGTAAAATTTCCGTTATTTAAAAGATCCTTAACATCACCAGTAGGATCAGTTCCTTCAAAATCATATTGTCCTGCTAAAACGGACGTAGATGTTATAAAATAAGCAAGTAAACAAAAAAATATAATTTTATATATCCTTCCCATCTTTTTTCCCTCTCTAAATATAATATTAAAGAAAGAATATAGATGAATGTATTTAATTATTTCTCTAGCTGATTTGAAGGTTTAAGGTAAATAGAGATAGGGCAAGACGTGTTCCACTTGATGATGGGTTGAAATATAAATATTCTGTATCATCGTATTCCTTTTTAGTTAAAAGTTCAGGGTATTGTTTTTCATAATGTTCAAACCATATTTCATCTCTACTTCCTAACATCTGCATGGTAAGATTATAAACTTTTTTTGTTTCTCTTATTCTGCTTGCATGTAGAGTTCCATTTATTATAAAGTCATAACCAATACCGCCACCTGTTGAAACATTTGATAAGACAACTGTTTGAATGACGCGTAGCGAAAGGGTTTCAGCTCCTGCATGGAAACTTGGAGATCTTTTGACTGTTTTAGAATCAGAATAAATGATACCGCCATTACTTAATGAAACCTCAAAAGTGCCTTCTTTTGAAGGGATGGTATATGTTAAAGAGTCTGAATCAAGTATCCAGATTTTACCGATTAAATCTTTGCTTTGATAAAGATAAATACAAACTGTCCCTATTAAAGGCCATTTTTCATCAGAGGTAATTGTATATGTATCACCATTACGTTCAAGTTTGGTTTCTTCATCTATTATTGTCATATTAAACATTCCATCAGGTATAGGCTCGTTGTAATTATTTTCAATATGATTGTTGTGAACTAATATATCCACTCCATTGATTGAAACGAAATAGTTATGATAGATATCAATTGTTAAATCAAACACAGGTTGTTTTTCAAATATTTTATCAATTGATTCAATTCTGCAATTCATTTTTTGATTTGAATCAAACAATATGTCTCCTACTTTTAGTTCACATGCAGAAACCCATCTTCCATTTGAGAATATTTGATGATATGGTGTAACTTTTAAATCATCATTTATTATCAAATAGAAATCAGAAAGCATCTCATTTATTGGATGATGGAATAAGTTTGTAACCTTGCTTGAGACAACCTGGCTTTTTTCTTCATCAAATGATTTTACCATATCGCCAATGTTTACATTTTCAATATTTGTATATGATCCATCTGCCATCAAAACTTTAGTACCTGCAAGGAAACAATTGGATACAACGATATCTTGTTGCTTAATCTTAATTCGATTTTCATCATCCTTTGTATGGATTTCAACAGTATATGTACCAGGATTATGATAATAGTGTTCTACAGTATCTGATAGTGAAGTTGAAACCTTTCCATCTCCAAAATTAAAATAGGTTTCAGTAATAGAATCCCCATATTCATCTTGATCAATGTTTGAACTTGCATCAAAAGATACAACTAACCCGTCAGAAGAATATGTAAAATCTGCTTCTGGATGATTATATTCCATATTTACAATAAAATCTTTGACCTCGCCTTTAAAAATCATATCTTCAAAATAATAGCCTGCAACAGCCCTATAGTACCATCTCTCTCCAATTCCAAGAAAAGATTTTTGAACAGGAATAGAAAATGAACTATCGCCTTGATCGTTTTTTCTTATTAATAATACTTCTGTACAAAACGGATTTGCATCAGAATCCCAATATTCAAAACCTACATATAAATTATAATTACCATCATCTACAAGATTACCATTTAGTATATATTTAAAGGTTTTTTCTTGAAATTCTGAGGTACAAACTACAGGATCGTATATAAAGGAAACTTCAGTTTTAAATGTATCCCAATGTTGAGCATAAGATGAACCTGCCTCTAAATTTGATGCCCATGCTCTCCAATAATATGTTTTACCTTGATCTAAATCATCAAGTGTTAGTTCAAATTGTCCTGCTGAAGTTTTCTCACCGCAAGAATAACTAACATAAGCTGAATTTAAATCATCTTTTACAAAGAAACCAACTGTACATTTATCACTGTTAAGAAAGCCTAGATTTCCTTTTATTTTTGCAGAGCCTCCAGTTATATCATACGCTAACACATTTGCAACTACAGGTTTATAATCACCTGCAGGTGGATCAGTGGTAAATGATGCTCCACCATCTAAATCCATTACACAACCTTTAGCATGTGAAACAAAAGCTGTATACGTATATTCGCAACCTGGTTTTAAACCAGTTATTTCATAGGTTGCCATAGAATTTAATTCACATTTGGTTCTAATAGTTGGGGTAAATAATTCAACACCTGTTCCCCAGACATTAAAGTAAACATCAATATAATCATCTCCTCCAGAGCTGTATAATGGTATTATCCAGTCTCTCATATGGAAACAAGCCTGTAATTCTGCACTTGTTGTTGTTATTGTATTTGGATTCGGATTAAATGTATCAATTGGATCAGTATTTATTAGTTTACTATACGTATTAAAATTCTTCCATGTTCCCACTATTTCATTTGATGGATAAGCTGAATCTAAACTATCAGCATGGACTCTATATCTGAAATTTGGTGTCTCAGCCCATACATCTTTTTCTACATTAGCAATACAATAAAACATTGATTCTTCAGAAGTTGTATCAATTATTTTTTTACGACTAACACCACTTGTAATCATTGGGTTTAGTGCATTATATGAATACCATTCAAACCATACTTCAACTTTCTCTGGTAAAGCATGTCCTGCTACATATCCATACATCTCAAGTTTGTTACTGCCCCATGTATATGCCTCACCTGTAACAATTTCAAATGATCTTATAGTAAATGTTGCAGAGGTTTCATTATACCATGAGTCTTCAGTTCTTGCCTTAAATGTAATTGTTTCTGTTCCAGTATAATCACCAGGGATTGTTATTGTTGCAACACGATTTTCATCAATGTCCACAGTAAGATGACCGTTAGATGGGGTCACACAAACCCACATAACATCATCTTTTGGTTCATAAGTGGTATAATCATCTAAAGTTATTTGTTGAAATGATTCCCCTTTTTCTATTGTTTGATTATCTATTGGTATCAACTCAGGAGGTGGATATGAAGGATCATCAAATGAGAAAACGACTGATTCACTATCTTTGTTTAAATCAGGATCTTCAACAGTAAATGTTAATACATAATTCCATGCATAAGATGTATCCCATACTGTAATATTAGCTACTCGGGTTAATTCATCAATGGTTACATCAATAGGGGATGTGTATTCGTGTCCGTTATCGTGAGTCCAAATAAGTTCATCATCACTATTATTATAATCAGACACATAATCATCTAGATATATTTCTTCATAATAGGGAAATGACGGATAAGAAATTTCAATATATTGATCAGGAATATTATCTATGATTGGAGGAGCAATTACTGTGAAATTCATAATATCTGAATCAGAACATCCTTGTTCATCTGTTGCCGTAAAGGTAATAGTTTCAGTATCTGCCCAAGGAAGTTCCTTCATATATGTTTTAAATAGAAAATCTTCATCTTCAATTGGTTCCCAACGATCTACATTCTGGTAAAATATCATTCCTCCATCATAATTATTACCGTTTGTATATTCCCAAGTATATATATGACCATTTTCTGTTGGTGGTATTACAATATAATATCTTTTTCCAGCATTTAGTTTTGGAGGAGTATCAAAAACTGCTTCTTTCCAAGAGAAAATTTTCTCAGGAAATGCATCTATAGTTGTTTCTGCTAAAGGAGATTTTTTACCTTTTTCGCTGCACTCTTTTCCTCCTTCAAATACAACATCTTCAATATTTTCATAAATTTTTACGGTTATATCAGTAAGTGGTGAATTAGGTCCATTATCGTATCTCAAAGATAGATTAACTTTTTCAAGAACTCCTTCTTTTCCACCTACAGTAAACTCTTGAGCTATATATTTATCGGTATTGTATCCCAAACCAGTTGGTTTTTCATTTGATTGGTCCTTAAATTGGGTTTTTTGAAGCACTGAAACAAGTAATTGTCTATCAGGCCAAGAACCAATTATTTGAACTAATAAATTTTTATCACCAGAATATGTCCAAGTAGCACTATCTGGTGGAATATCTCTATCATCCATGAAATAATCTATTGGAATTGGATTAAAATTCCATCTCGTAGTTCCTCCTTCCCCTTTTTCTTCAAATTCACCGTCATATTCTTTACCTTTTCCGTTTGGATATATTATTAACGGATTAGGATCTGCTTCTGAGGGCATTTTTACTTTGGGGCAATCGTTTAGAGGTTTTACATTTATAGTCATAGTATATTCTTCTTGAGATTCAGATTTACCATCACTAACTTTGAATAAAAATTCAGCATATGGGATTCCATTTTCATTAAAAAATGGAGTAAAGGTTAATTTATTAGTTATTATTTCATTACGGGTAATCTCACTACCAGGTTCTACAGGTTTACCATCAACTAATAAATTATTTTTTGCTTTTTCATCTAAATCAGTTACAATTACTTTCTTTAATTCATCATCGGTATCATCATCTGAAAAGCTGAAGTTATTTAATGAAAAAGTAAATGTAGTATCTTCATCCATAGTTATTTCTCCATCTGAAGAATTAGGTGCTGAATTTATATATATATCAAAGCAATCTGTCTGAGCTGAATATCCTGCTGTATCAAAAATTGTTATCCAATAATCATGTTCAGCAACATCTGTAACATTATATTCCCAACTAGAGGAACTTTCATTAAACCACATATAATCCTCTGCGCCATCAAGAGTGACATTTGCATAAGCAAAGCTTACATTATCAAATGCTTTACACCAAATAACTACTTTATTTTCTATGAACAAATCCTTACTAGAATCAATAAACTCAGGCGGATCATTGTCAATAATATTACCAACGTCTTTATCACCAGTAAAACTCTTAAAACCTAACTCATCAATAGCAGAAATATTATAATTTAAAACTTCAGTGCTATTATCTGGAATTTCAACCAGCCCTTCATAAAAATCTCCAAAACCAGTATAACTCATAGTTTTTGTCCCGCGACACCATGAACCTATCCAATACTCTACCTTAACTACATCAAGATCATCATCGGTAACTGACGCATTAAATATAAAATAATCACCAGTATAAGCTGGAGGTTTAGTATAATCGACGATCTTTGCAGGACTATTGATTCTTATGTGAACAACTGCAGTATCTTTATTAAAGCCTTTGTCTCTCAATGTATAAATGAATTCATCATAAGATGAAGGATTATCTTCATCATGGATATACTCAAAAGTACCATCCTTATTCAAGGTCAAACTGCCACAAGAAGGACCATTAACGTTTGGAACTCCTTCATTAAAATCAATATAAATATCATCTCCGGGATCTATATCATAATCATTAGCTAAAACACTAAGACTATCATCATCAAGTTTGGTTACTGTTTCCCCGGCTTCAATAGTTATATAATCATCTACTCCTACAGGTGGATTTGGATTATCTGTTGGATAAACTGAAAAATTCATAGTGAAGTTTCCTTTGTTATCCTCCCATTCATCATCGCTTGATAAACCACCATTTGAAGTTATGTTGAGTTCATAATAATACCATTTGTTAACTTCAAGTCCTGTTGTATTTATTGATATATTAATGCTATCATGTTCACCCATGGAACTACCAGCCATAGGAGAAACTTCCAAACCCTTTAATTTTTCATCATATTCTAACTCGTATAATAGAGTGTCAATTCCACCATTCCATATCTCAAATTCTGTAAAAGCAATATCATTTATATAAATGCCACTAAAATTATATGATTCAGGCCAATAGTATAAAATGGGGCCTTTAACTTTATCATCAAGCCAAAATATCTTAACTTTAGTTAAACCACCATCCTCCATTTTAACTTTAAAATTTATGTTATTATCATCTAAACCAGAGACAGTAAAATTATGTTCATCATCAAGTGAATAAGCTATTATACTCCTATCACCTCTAACTTCTGGAACATCATCTTCCTCTGGAATTTCTTCAGGCTCTTTTCCAAGATTTGTTCTTTTAGATCCCTCATCTTTAATAGTACCTTTATCAGCAGAAATTGGTATTTTTGTAGTATCACCAGATAAAGAAAGATCTTCAAGAGAATCCAACATAGCTTCAAATTGAGCAGCTACTTCCTCTCGAGCACCTTTGGTGCTTTCTTCTTCCATCATTGGTCCACTTACTATCAAAATAGTTCCAATTGTTGAAGTAACAATCATCATAGCCAATACAATAGATATAACAGGTGACGCAGCATTATTTATTTTATGAATAGCTTTTATCATTCCTATTCACTCCTCACTACCTCGTTAAGAGATAACATGTTATATTTTCTCACTACTATTATATAAAGTTTTCTTGACAAAACGACATTTTCCAATAATTTCAGGAATTTTTAAAAAATTGAAAAATACCAACTTTAAACCAAGAAAAACGTTTTTTTCATCAATATTTCCTTTTATTATTCCCATCCCAGAAATCATAATATGTTTGGACTTAAAGAAACTTTGCAATATATTGATTTATTTTCTAATACGATAAACATTTTTAAAAAGATAAGAAACAATTATTGTGGCGACCATACTAAAAATTAGTATTAAAAAAACTAAAAAAATATTCATTAAAATTCCTTTTAAAAATATCAAAAAAAATCCTAACATAAACATCATAATACCTGAAAAAAGTTTTAGCTTTCTACCTTGCCATTCAGTCAGTTTCCATCTTCCAAAGGTTGCTGCAACTACAAATACAAGAATTAAGAGAGGTAAAACATATATGATATTATATAAAACAATATATAAATAATAGTTAATGATATTTAGATTATAAGAAATAAGTAAACTTGTATATATGAAAGGTATATTAAAAGAACATAATAATTCAACAGAATTTGCACTTATTGCAAGAATAATTGTTGCAATAATTAATGGTATTACAGATTTCATTCTAACAATCTTACCCATCTTTTTAAAAAGTTTTGATTTATTTTTATCAGATATTTCCGTTGAAAAACCTTTTTTAAAAAAGAAAAAATTAAAGATATTAAATCCACCAAAAGTCATTGCTACAATACCTGCAATTATAGATATACTTAACTGTTGATCTATTGCTAAAAAGAAAAAAAGTATTGCTATCATTAGTAAAAAATAAATAAAACCTGAAAAAAATATGAATACACTTCCCACAAGTAGCATTCTTTTTCTTGATTTTGTATGAAGTAAAATAGAAAGTAAAAATAGAAATACAAAAAATGAACAAGGATTAACACTATCTACTGCTCCTAAAACAACAGTTAATAAGGGTAAAGACCAATCTTTCGTATCTATACAAAATTCTCCAAAAAAAGTCCCAATACAAAATCTTTTTTCATTATTTATTATATTTTTTTTAGAATAATTACCAGATAAATGATAGTTTATTTGGTTTTTTAAATTTTCAACTGTAATATATTCATAGGTAATAATAGAATAATTATTATATGATTGATTTTTAACAACAACTCCTGGAGTTGATGTGAAGCCATAATTAAAAAAATTCTTTTTATTACTAGAATTTTCAATTGAAAACCTTTTTAGTGTAATATTATTTTTATATAAATCTTCAATTTTTTCAATGATAAAAAATTTTTCTTCACAATGAGGGCAATTATCTGCAAAATAAAACTCAACAATAATATTAGATTTTTCTGCTGATACTCCTTTAAAAATTGTAAATAAAAGTAAAAAAAATAAAAATAAAATCAAAACATATCGTTTATTTTTATTCATCTTCATATACATCAATATTATAATAGATATTTATTTTTGTATTATAAATACTATAGATATTAATGATTATATGCCTGTAACAATGAATTTAAAAATAACCCAGACAATAATTAACATAATAAATGTGTGTTTTACACCAGATATTATATTTCCTTCTTCAAAAACGCCTGTAACAAGACCCATCATACCACTCTGAACAAGCGCTGCACAGAAAAACAATTGTAAAACATCACTCTGAGCCATAACATTTCCACTCATTACTGATGAGTGCATAGCTGAAGCTCCTGAACCTAACATTGATGGAAGTAAGCTTTTACATAACACAACCAAAATTAATAAAAAAACACCCATTGCAACATAGATTACTGCAATATATGAAAGCATACTTGCCCTTCTTTCTGCCTCAATTAATTTTATTTCTCTTGCATCCCTTGAAGCAGCTTCTAAAACATCTGCAACATTTCCTCCACTTCTACTTGCCTCAATAATTAATGAAATAGTACGCCTTATTAGCTTTGTATTAACTCTTTTTGCAAAAGAATTAAGTGCGTTATCTACGCTACTTCCCCAAGATATCTGCCTTGCGATTTTTTGTATTTCTGAAGTTAAAACACCATAATTTCCTCTAGATGAATACATAATTGCTTTTGTAAAAGTCATACCTGCACGTCTTGATTCTGCAAGGTCTCTAACAAAATCTGGAAAACGGTTGTCAATTTTATGAACTCGATGGAGTCTTAAAAATTCATAAATTCCGAAAACTCCTGTAAAAATAAAAAGTCCTATTAGAAAAAAATCTGCTGCTGTTCCAATAATTAATGTACCAAAAGTTGCAGGTTTAATAACTCCAAAAGACGCAAATAAGGCCAAAAAAATAAATATTATTGCAGGGATTGCTGCAGAAAGATAAATAATTAACCTAGTAAGCTGTCCAGTAAAAATTAGACGTTTAAACATCCCTGGCATTTTCATAAGTTTTGATTCTTCTTCCATATTATCACACCTTTGCAGACATTGATGCTAATAATACAATAAAACCTGTATGAATTAGAGGAACTATCAAAAATACAAAGACATACAAGAAATTTAATTCACTTGATCCAGCTCCTGAAATAATCATAAGAAGTGGAATTATTATAATAATTAATAAAACTCCAGCTACAGCAGAAGTTACATACGCCTCAGCCATTATCCCTAAGCTTTCTAATGTTTGTTTTTGTGCAACACGATTCTCACGAGTATACTGTTCAGCTTTAGTCATAAAATAAGGTTTTAAAGCACCACCGGATTGAACAGTAACAACTGCTCCTTGTAAAAACTCTTTAAATTTCTCAGAAGGTGTTCTTTGAATATTTGCTTTAAGTGCAGATATAATATCTCTACCAAGTAATGAAACATCTCTAAAAATCCAAATAGATTCATTTCTGATCTCCCCATAAATTTGTTGCTTTGAAAGGCTTTTAAAAATATCTGTAGGAGTAATTCCTGCTGATGATAAAGCGGAAATAAAGTTAAGTGCATAAGGTAAATGCAAATCAATCATCTTTGCACGGGATCTTGCCCTTGATGAAGGCATAATTCTAAAGTAAAAATAGGTTAATCCTGTTGCTGATAGTGGAAGCAACAACAGAGCCAATGAAATCATAACAGGTGGAGACAGCAATAGAACTAGGCTAAAATAAGCAACAGTAGAGCCAATTGAAACAAAAATTGTATTAACCCACATACATGAGATATAAGCACCCGGACGAATTGAAATATGGGCTTTTTCCAAATCACATTTCATTTTATCAGTAACCATGCTTTCTGCAGTTCTTCCAAACCATCTATAACACATTTTCTGATAATCATTTAGCGGCATCTCTATCGTCTCCCTCAGAAGAAATATCTGATGACATCTTATTATTCTCGTTAATTTCCTTAATAATTTTTTTTGCAATTTTCTTTTTAATTTTTTTAATCTTACATAAATCCTTTATTGAGGCTTTTTGTAATGTGGAAATATCGGTAAACCCATTATCATAAAGAAGTATTGCAGTTTCATCATCAATACTTTTTATATCTTCAAAAACCTTTATTTTATTGTCATTATTTTGTTGTAATTGGACTGAACTTGAAACTTCCTCTTCTTGTTTTTCATCAAATTCACTTTCATCAACTAGTTCTTCAGCTTGTTTCTCTTTTTTTTCTTCTTTTTGTTCTTCAATAGGAATTTTTTCTTTAGAATTTTTCTTTATTTTTCTAATTTTTTTCAAGAACTCATCTGAATTGTCAGTATATGCAGAAATTGCTTTAGCAACCTCTGTGAAAGTTCTAATTCCATTATCATACATCCACTCCAAGATTTCAGCTCGATTTCTAATTTCAGTAGTTATCTGCTCTTTTGAAAGCCCCCAGCGAGCTCTAATTCCTTCTAAAATATAACTTTTTCCAGTATAAATAAATCTATCTTCAACTGGATCCCATCTAAAAACCTCATTTGTAAGAATTTCATTTGTAGTGGTATCAATGTCAATTATTTCAATAATCTGCTTACATCTTCTAACCCGTCTACCTTTTACCCTGGTTGTTATATGAATTGAAACCACATCAAGTGACTGAATCATTACCCTTGGTATCTCAATAGGTTTACCTTCCAACCTATGAATAAGTGACTTAGCTGAATCTGCATGAACAGTAGAATAGGTAGCATGACCTGTTGCCATTGCTTGAAATAAAACATATGCTTCTTTTCCTCGAATTTCTCCCACTAAAATATATTCAGGTCTCTGTCTAAGCGCTGCCTTCATCAGATCATACATATCAATTTCACCGACCATTCTATCTGCGACAATTTCACCAAAACCAGATCTAGCAACACCTGGTATCCAATTTGGATGTGGAAGATTAACCTCCCTAGTTTCCTCAATTGAAACAATCTTTGATTCACGTGGAATAAACAAAGAAAGCGCGTTAAGGACTGTAGTTTTACCAGATGCAGTACCTCCAGCAATCAATGCATTAACTCTATTTTCAACGGCAAGCCAGAAATAAGCTAATGTTTCAGAAGAAAGGGTGTTAAGCCCAATTAAATCAGGTGGGGTGAAAGGATCTGCTCTAAACTTTCTAATAGTAAAAGTAGATCCTTTAGAAGTAACTTCAGTACTAAGTGTCATTTGAATCCTTGATCCGTCTGGCATTGTAGCATCAAGCATGGGTTCTGCTATACTGATATGTTTACCACATTTTTGGGCAAGTCTTATTACAAAATAAGACAATTCATCTTCGTCATGAAATACAACATTACTTCTAACAGATCCATATTTTCTATGATACAAAAATATTGGTATACCAGCTCCATCACAAGAAATATCCTCTATATGAGGATCTCTCATGAGTGGATCAATTTTTCCAAAACCTAATGACTCTCTTTTTATATAGTAAAGTATTTTTCTTCTTGAAAGTTCATTGAGATTAATACCGTAATTTTCTATGACTTTATCTACTTGTTCTATTAAATATTTTTCAATTTCTTTTAATTCTAGTTCATCAAGTCTCATGTTAAATGATTTCATCAATGTTTCCCAAACAAAACTTAAAACCTCTTCTTCTTCTTTTGTAAGATGTGGTTCGATTACTTTGTAATTTTTTTCAAAGGTATCCATATTTTTTAAGATTTTGGCATAAGCATATGGTTCATTTAAAGGGTAAAAATCAAGTTCTTTTGACTCAATTTTAAAGGTAATCGAACCTGTTTTACCACAGTTTGGACATTCAATCTTAACTGTTTGACCAATTTCACCTTCACATTGTATCTTCGTATGACATCCTGGACATATTGCGGTTTTTGTTTGCATAATTTATTTATCACCTTTATTTTATCTTATTCATTATCTCCTTAGGATCTTCTGTATAATGGGCAACAAAATTTGCCACTTCCTTAAATCCTCTAATATTTTTCTTATTCATCCATTCAATTAATTTCATACGGTTTTTAATTTCATTTGTTATTTGTTCTCTATTTATGTCCTTTTCAGCGCGGATTCGTTCTAAAATATAACTTTTACCTGAATATTTGAATCTATCATCAACAGGATCCCATCTGAAAACTTCATTTGTAAGTATTTCTTTTGTAGTTGGATCTATATCTATAATTTCAATTATTTGCTTGCATCTTCTAGCTCTAATATTTTTTACCCGAGTTATGATATGTAGACAAACTATATCCATAGATTGCAACATAATTCTAGGAATATTGATAGGTTTACCTTCAAGTCTATGAATAAGAGACTGGGCGGAATCTGCATGAACAGTAGAATAGGTAGCATGACCTGTTGCCATTGCTTGAAACAAAACATATGCTTCTTTTCCTCGAATTTCTCCCACTAAAATATATTCAGGTCTCTGTCTAAGCGCTGCCTTCATCAGATCATACATATCAATTTCACCGACCATTTTATTTGCCACAACTTCGCCAAAACCAGATCTAGCAACACCGGGTATCCAATTAGGATGTGGAAGATTAATCTCCCTAGTTTCCTCAATTGAAACGATCTTTGATTCACGCGGAATAAACAAAGAAAGCGCATTAAGAGCAGTTGTTTTTCCACTGGCAGTACCTCCAGCAAACAAAGTATTAATTCCGTTTTCAATTGCAAACCACATATAAGCAATCATTTCAGATGACATTGTGTTAAATTCAACAAGATCAGGCGGTGAAAAAGGATCTGCTCTGAACTTTCTTATTGTGAAGGTGGAACCTTTCTTTGTTACCTCATCACTTAGAGTCATCTGAATTCTAGAGCCATCTGGCATGGTAGCATCAATCATTGGTTCGGCTATACTGATATGTTTATTACATTTCTGAGCAAGTTTAAAAACAAATGAAGAAAGTTCTTCTTCGTTAGTAAATCTAATATTGCTTTTTAATGAACCAAATTTACGATGATATAGAAAAACTGGAATACCTGATCCATCACAAGAAATATCTTCAATATTTGGATCCCTCATAAAAGGATCAATCCTGCTTAGTCCAATTGATTTTTTACGCATATAATAATAAATTTTTTTCTTTGAATCATCCATTATTTCTATGTTGTATTCTTTTATCACATTATTTAATTGTTCAAGTAGATATTCATCTTCGTTTTTTTCTTCAAGTTCAAAAGGATCAATATCTTGAAAAGACATGGTTTCTCTAACAAAGTTTAATAATTCTTCTTCTTCTTGAGAAAGAGCAATTTCAACAAGAAAATAACATTTATCTAGACTTTCCTTTTCTTGAAGTACTTCAACATAAGCAAATGGTTCCTGAAGCGAATAAAAATCAAGCTCCTGCCATTCTTTTTCTGAAAAACCAAGGTCTGTAAGCTTTACTGATTTTGTTTGAAGTACGTTGTTTGGAAGTTCAACTTCACCTAGATTTTTAAGTCTTTCTTCACCAAGTTCCCCATTAGCCACCGGTGCTGAAGGCACCATCCTTTTTCCTTTCTCAGTTTTTTGTGGAGTCCAAGAACTAGCAGATGACCCTTCTTCATCAAAAAAAACATGCTCATTTCCATCATCGTTTTTTATAAAAGGATTTATCGGAGTATCATCAATATTCATATCTTTTTTTGTCCCAGAAGGATTCTCTTTTATATGTTTAGTTGCTAGTTGTAATGCTTTTGATTCTCCTTTATCACTAATATTTTTACTATTTTTATCTGGTGAATCTTTTATTTTTTTATCAATTAAATCTGCTTCATCTTTTTCAAAACCATCTCCCTTAGGAATATTTTCAACCTTAAATAAAGGTTCATTTGAGCTTTCACCAGAACCAATTACCTTATCGCTAAAAATAAATGAGTTTTTTTGTGGTTCCTTTTTCTTTTTTAAACCAAAAAATGATTTTTTTTGCTTTGAAGTATCTATTAAGGTCTTTTCAGAATTTTTTTCTAAAATAGGATTTTTTGTCTCTTTTGATATGTTTTTTTCTTTTATATTATAAATTTCTTCTTTTGGAACAACCAAATTAGAAATTGATAATCTACCTTGATATTTATTTAGAAGTTTTAAAAACTCATTTAATTTTTTAGATTCAAAATTTCTATCTTTTTTAACTAAGTATTCATTTTCTTTATCTTCTAAAGATAAAGAGTGATTTTTTGTTTGATTAAGTTCAATATTTTCTTTTTTATCTATATTCTCTTTAATAAGATTATCAATTTTTGATTTTTCTAAAATTTTTTTATCAATTATTTCTTCTTCTTTAGATTCTTGTGATTTATCTTTATTAAAACCTTCAATTGAAGATAGAATATCTTGTGAATTTTGGTTTATTGATGAATTTATTTTTTGATTTTTAATATCATTATTTTTTTTACTTTTTCCAAATTTTATTTTTCTAGATTTTTGTTTTTTAAATTGGGTTTCTTCTTCATCTTCTTTTTCAATTGGTTTTTTCCTTAAATAATAAAGAACGTCACCTTTTTTATTTTTCAAAGAAAAATGTTCACCTTCAAAAAGATTTTTATGTAATTTATCTAATTTTTCTTTATTTTTTTGAATAACTTGATCTATAATTTCATCGATATCTTTTTCATTATTTTTTTTCAAAATAATTTCCTCCTAGCAAGGAACAATTTAATTTTGTTTTGGTGCAATTTTTATCAAGCATCCGCATCCCTTCTAGATCAAATTTATTTTTAACATTAACCTGATTATCATTAAACATTTACAAATGATTAGATATCAGGCGCATCTCATCCAACTCATTTTCTATAATCTGTAATTGCTATTTATAATTTTCTTAATATTGTATATTTTAGACAACTTTATATTTTAATTATTATTGTAAAATCAATGGGCCCATAAGGTAGTCTGGATATCCTACCGGCCTTCGGAGCCGGTAACTGGGGTTCGAATCCCCATGGGTCCGTTTTTTATGGTTTTTGTAAAAAATGTCATTATTACAAATTTATCATTTTTACGAGAAAATTATAAATAATATAAAAAATAGAGTATAACTAAAGGAATCTGAGAGGAATATTTTCTTCCTTTCATCTTTGCCATCCACCCTCCAGATTCCCATTCCCTTTTTACAAAATTTTTTTCAAAAAATAATTATTCTAGGATTATAGAAAAAAAAAATTATTTTTATAATTCAGGCGTATTTACCTCTTAGTTTACGTCTTTCTACTTTTACACCACTAGGTGAAACAATCATTAAATTATTACCAATACCTGCAATATCTCCATTAATTTCTTTAACGGCTTTTTTTAGGTCATTAGTGATTCTTTTTAAAATTACTTCTTCTTCAGCAATAGGTGAAAAATCAAGAATTAAGACATTCCCACCATATACATAATCAGTAAAATCTTTCAAATCTTCATATCTTTGAATTTCTCCAACCCTAACATACATACTAGCTCCACCAGAATCTCCAGTTGTTTCGATATATTTTTCCAAATCTACATATCCCTCACCGCTGCCTGTTTTTTTATCACCTAAAATCTTGTTAAACATACCCATAACTACAACCATCTCCTTGTATTAAACCTGTAATCTAAATATAATAATGTCTTTATAAACTTTTGGCGGTAAAGTTCCATAGACTGTCACCAACCCAGTGAATTGTTTTTATTGCTTTACCTTTTTCTTCTTTAATCATATTTGAGCCGTCCATAATTGAAATGCCAATAGCTAAAGCTTTTTTATGTTTCTCATCACAAATCCAAACTTGATCATTCTTTTTTATATTTTTATCTGCATCAATAATTCCTGGCGCCATAATATCTGCTCCATTTGTAATAAACTTAATAGCACCCATATCAACAACAACAAAATTTTCTTTTGGTTTGAAAATATTCAAACCATGTAGTGTAAAAAGTAGTTTATTTTCATGAAAAATAAAACATGGTTCATTATTTATAAAAATAATTTTATAAGAATTAAAATCTCCAATCTCAAATGACGACCTTTCATCAAAAGAGATACTACTGAAAGATTTCATTAACTCATTTTCAAAATTTTTAATTTTTTTTATTTTTAATTTATGTCTATTTTTTACTTTAAATGCCATATTTTTCGGTATTTCTCTTATAATAATAAATTTTTGGTATCAGCTAAACAACTAGCCCAAATGCTTATAAATAAGATATATATTCGAGGCTCTAGGAATCAACTATGGAAAAACCACTAAAAATATTACACTCGAGTTTGAACAATAGAGTTATGGTTGAATTACGTGGTGGCAGAGGTTATCATGGAACTCTAGATGGATACGATGTCCCGCATATGAATCTTGTATTAAAAAATGTTGAAGAAATGTTAAATGGAGAACCATCTGCTAAACACAACACATTGATTGTTAGAGGTGACAACATTATATATGTTTCACCTTAAGATAGGTGTATTTATATGAGTAAAGGAACTCCTTCAAAAATGGGTGGTAAAAAAAGCCATACAATTTGTAGAAGATGTGGAAAACATTCTTATCATGTTCAAAAAAGGTTTTGTGCTGCCTGCGGGTATGGAAAAACAAAGAAAATTAGAGAATACAACTGGGCTAGGAAAAAAATTTAACAATCATATTAATTTTTATCTTTTTTCAAATTTATTATGAAATTTTTAATACTTTTAATATATGTCAAAATTACTATTTGTTCAAATATACAAAAAGGGTAATATATAAAAGACTTTATAAAATATTTAATTTCATTTTTAAATTCTCCTTCTTCAAGATAATTTGATGAAATGACTAGCCAATGCTTTGCATAGATTTTTTTTATATTTTTTTTATTTTGCAATTGTATTAAATCTTTGAATTTTGAAAGGAAAAATTCTTCATTTTTTATTTTTTCTTTACCAAAGGTCATATTGAAACCTTTTTTTATAAATAAAGGTTCCTTAATCAAGTTGATTTTTCCAACCTTAAACAGCCTTAATAATAATTCGTAGTCCTGATTTCTTCTAAAAGACTCATCAAAGCCTCCAATGTCATCTAACACTTTTTTTCTAATTAAAAGAGCTGAGCACCCTCCAAAATTAAAAGAAAAATCATATGATAGCACCTCAACTGTTAAATCACCTTCTTTATAACACTTTACAATTTTTCCTTTCGCATTAAATCGCCAAGAATAACAACCAAACCATTCAGAAGAAAGACTTTCCATAACAGCAACTTGTTTTTCAATTTTTTTTGGTAAAAATTCATCATCGTCATCTAAAAAAGCAATATATTTTCCTTTAGCAATCTTTATCCCAGTATTTCTAGCCGCTGACCCTCCTTTAACACCCTCATTTTTAATATATTTTACTTTTTGTTTTTTAAATAAATTTTTAAGATCTGAATTAGGATCATCATCTACTACAATAATTTCTACATTTTTATAAGTTTGATTAATTGCACTTTTAACTGCCTTTTTAAGTTCTTCTGTTCTTTTATATGTTGGTATTACAACACTTACCAAGGGATCTTTCATTTATTTGGCCTCTCAGAGACAAATTTATCTCTATATTTGGTTTATTTATTTCTTTTAGGCGCATTACCATAGATGCAATTTATATAAGAAATTTGCCAGATTTTTTTCCAATTAATATTTTGAATAATTAATTTTTTTAAAAAGTACATAGTAATTTTTATTGATGGATTATATTTAAAATTATATACCAAAGGTAAATTCCTCCAATAATATTAAATTACTGATATCCACCGATTTTTAAACTAGGATCACCAAAAAGGATCCAATTTTGGACAATTTGCATATCGATCCATGAATCATTTGTTAATTCTGAATCCCAATTAATTGGATATGTTTTTGCGTAATAATCAACTGCCAGTTTCCACGCATCCCCAAGAATGCTTACATTGTTTTGTCCATACTGTTTGAAGAACTCAACTTCACAAATATCAATTCCCCCAACAAAAGATTCCTTATCTTCTTTAGTATACCCAAGGGCAGAACAACCAATTGTTGCAATAGACCCTCCACCAATTTTACTAGTCATAACCCAGCTCCAACATTCAAAAACATTTTCACCTCTGGCTTTCTTTTTTTTATCTAAATAGTTAAATATCGAAACATCAAACTGAGAATTATGACACCCACCTACAACACAAACAGGTAATTTATTTTTATTTTTAAGACGAAACATTTTATATACAGTGAAAGACTTAGTTCTATTTTTGTCATTTGGAAAATGGTTTGTCCACGCAAGAGGTGAACCATGTCCTCCAAAATATAAAAATCCACATCCCTTACTAATCGGATCAATTAAATCTTCCCAATGAGAATAGGTCCCATAAGATGTATATAACCTAGTTGCATTGAAACCTGTTAAATTTTCAATTATTAAATCTGCATAATACTCTCCTTCATATCCCTTCCATTTTGGATTTTTATATTCAGGGTATGTATCTCCTGCTACTGCAACAATTTTTTTAAACCAAGATTTTCCGTATGTTGTTTTTTCATAATTTATAATTTTATTAACCATAATTTTTACTTCAAAATTGGTTCTACAAGGAAGTCGTCCAACAGCAATATCAGGACGTAGATCTAGATATTTATCCTCAGGCTGTTCCCCTTGGACCCATTCACTATATTTTCCATCTTTATTTTGATCCCAAGAAGAAAAATTACCTTCAGAATCATAGATATCTGCATAATATAAATCACTTAAAAAATGTGATTCAAACTTACAGCCGGTATATACATACCTAACAGGTAACCACCAGTGATTGAATTGACCAAATTTTCCACCAACTAACAAAACATATTTTATTCCACTTTCTTCTATTGCATTTTTAATAAAAAGTTTGATTTTTTCGGCTTTATCATTTCCAAATATCACCCTATTATAAACTAGATTTAATGAGACAAGTTTTGTTCGGACACCATGTTGGTTTTTGTGATCAACAAGGGGTTGAAGAGATTTTAAAAACCTTGATGGTGATATTATTAAAAGATCACAAACATTTTCATTAATATTGGTTTCTTGTTTAATTTTAAATAAACCTTGAGAATTAACTATTGGAATTGTAACCATCATAACAAAAAGCATTACGATACACATTACTTGCATTTTTTTGAACATTTATATCACTATTAATAATATTATTTTAAATCTTTATAATAGTTTCTACTAAATATCAAAATTCTTATACTATTATAGTATGACAGAATTCTGTTATGGACCAAGATTGTCGGTTTTATTGTTATCGGAAAACACGAAAGCCAAACTATATTAAAACAACCCAAATAAAAAAAATTGAAATGGTTGTCTTTGATATGGATGGAGTTCTTACAGATATTAAAAGTTCATGGAAATATGTTCATGATTATTATAAAACATCAAACGAAAGATCAGTAAATGAATATTTAAAAGGTAAAATCAATGATATGGAATTTATAAAAAGAGATGCAAATTTATGGAAAGAAAATGGCAAACCAATTACAAAAAATAAACTTGAAGAAATATTATTCCCAGTTCCATTAATGAAAGGAGCAAAAGAATGTATAAATAATATAAAAAATAGTAATATAAAAACTGCAATAATAAGTGCTGGGTTAAACGTTCTTGCGGAAAAAGTTGCAAAAACTCTGGGTATAGACTTTTTTTATGCAAATGGTGTAAAAACAGATAAAAACGGTTATTTAAACGGTATTGGTATTTTAAATGTTAAATTGATGTATAAGGATATTGCACTTAGAAAATTAGCTGAAAGGTTAAATATATCTTTAGAAAAAATTGCATCTGTCGGCAATTCCTGTTTTGATATCCCCATGTTTGAGGTATCTGCATTAGGAATTGCATTTAACCCAGAAGATGAATGCACAAGAGAAGCAGCTGATGTAGTTATTGAAACAAAAGATCTAAGAAAAATTTTACCTTTTATAAAAAAATAGAAAAATTTTTTATTCTGAAGGGTCAACAACCCTGCCCATAAAAAGTATCGCACCTGTTTCTTCATGTTGTATTAGAAATATAAAGGGGTGATCTGCAATAAAATATTTTAAATCAGGCATTGCTGTTAATTCCATCATAATTGAAGTTGCTGCTGCAGCTTCAGTTCCTTCTTCGTTAACTTCAATAAAAGATTGATGTAATGCTTTTCCAATAAACAAATTATATGTTCCATCCATTCCAGAAAAATCTGCAATACCTGGACTAAAGGCATCTCTAATTCCCATATTTACCATAGTATTAATCAAATCGTATTTATTTTCAAATTTAAACTTTGGAATTTGAACAGA
>Ga0272441_10000543_pt1 | contig 86206 bp, 67 predicted proteins | sample SSMProp6N_FD_193582 | JGI IMG/M metagenome (GOLD analysis project Ga0272441, IMG submission 193582) | Marine sediment archaeal communities from Little Sippewissett salt marsh, Falmouth, MA, United States - SSM-Prop-6N | ecosystem: Environmental > Aquatic > Marine > Wetlands > Sediment ...
GTTACAGGAAGAACCGTCCCATTTGGCAATGTAGCTTGCGCTGATCCCGCCAGCCGTGGTAAAGACGCCTCCCGCATAAAGGTTACCGCTCCCATCAAAGGCAAGGGCAAAGACAGGGCCCCCAATTCCCGTTCCCAGCGCGCTCCATGACGAGCCGTCCCATTTGGCGACGTTGTTGGCGCTGACCCCGCCGGCCGTGTTGAATATACCTCCCGCATAGAGGTTGCCGCTTCCATCAGCAACAAGGGCATAGATAGTACCATCCATGCCCAATCCCAGCGGACTCCAGGAAGAACCGTCCCATTTGGCGATGTTGTTCGCGCTGACCCCGCCGGCCGTGGTAAAGCTACCTCCTGCATACAAGTTACTGCTTCCATCAAAAAGAAGGGCAAAGACAGCCATATTCATGCCTGTTCCCAGCGGGCTCCAGGAAGAACCATCCCATTTGGCAACTTTGGAAGAGCTGATCCCGCCTGCCGTAGTGAAGTCCCCCCCTGCATACAGGTTACCGCTTCCATCATAGGCAAGGGCAGCGACGTGAATATTCATTCCCGATCCCAGCGGGCTCCAGAACGAACCGTTCCATTTGGCAACTTTCGAAGAGCTAACTCCGCCTGCTGTAGTAAAACTACCCCCCACATACAGGTTACCGCTCCCATCGCAGGAAAGGACTCCGACCTGTCCATCTACACCCGATCCCAGCGCGCTCCATTCAGCGGCAAAAGCAGGAAACGTAGCCATCATAACACATGCCGTAGCACATAGAAGACAGATGATAAAGGCGCGCAGGGAATGCCTCATACTCAGCCTTCCGATTATATGACCATTAGTTCTTCCGTCTTTATAGGGAAATCTCGTTACCGAGTTTTGACCTGTCCGCATACCACCAGAACTGATAATTCTCATAGAATCATTCCTCCGTATGAAAAGTAGACAATGTGGCAGGACATCTTTTCTGACGAGTGAAGTTATAGGAATAATAACCTTGTATGTCAAGGGAATAGAGTTTTCCATGAATATTTGGGAGGCAGCGTAACAACAATTACCATTGACAATCGTGTATACTTTAAGCGCAATCAGATCTGACATTTTCAGAAAGAACTGTTTAGCCTGAAAATCTCTGTTTTGTTTAATTCATACTTTTAAATAATTAGTGTTGCTCGATTGATCTATCATGTTTCTCCCGGCGGGGTATTGTCAAATATCGCTTTAAACAAAGATAGGCAACGTTAACTTGCTAATGATGGGTCCGCCCGCAATGAAGAGACCGCATTCATAGCCAAAGGGAGAATTTTCAATTACGAATCACATTATAAGATGTGCCGGGGAGCAAGAAAAGACATTACCGGTCCCCTTCATAGGGATACCAGTCGGATCGACGGATATTTTTTACCTTCATGATGGCGGTTTCGCCGGTACTCGTGTTGAAGACGACCTTTCGACCCCAGCTCCCGCCCGTATCTTCGGAGACGATACGGACGCCGCGGCGCATCAGTATGCGGCGGGCAACAAGCACGTTCTTGTGCCCGATGTTTTCCGGGGAGATGTCGCGATTATGAGCCCCGCCGATAAGATGGGCTTCGAGGTTCTTGATTGTGGAGCCGTGATCGAGGAAGAGACGGATCAAGGCGATCGTTGCCGCGTTGCCGTAACGGGACGTTGCTTCTCTTTTGTTGCACGTTTCGGCATAGAGAAAATGGTTCATGCCGCCGGCACCGTTTTTTGCGTCGTAGATGCACACGGCGCAACACGAGCCCAGCACAGTGGAAATGAGAGTCGGTTCCGCGGCGAAATAAACGTATCCGGGGGCGAGGAAGTGTTGCTCCGGCTGTATGATATCACTCGTCGAGTCAGTCACAATATACTGGCACCCTTTTTCTATCCTGTCGCGGGAATAACCGCTTATCGATAGGGATACAAAAAAGCGGTTCACTGTCAAAGTCAGTGATTTATTCGGCATGTCATGAATGAGACTTTAATAAAAAAGACAGGTCGTGAACGATTGATTTGACGAAATGTGCCGCGGTGTAATCCCGAACGCAACGCATCGAAGGGGGAATAAATGAAGTCAACAGAAAATGTGACGAAACGTGTTCTGACGAAACGTGTTCTTGCAAATACGACTGTGCTAACATACAATAATTATTATAAGATAATGTATATTATTTTGATGTTCCTGTACGTCGACACGAAAGGGAAAACAGGACATGCAGTGTCGCCTCTCGACGTTACGTGAAATACTTGTCGTAACAACCACGATCCTGACATTTGTCATCCCGTCCTTTGCCGGCAGTGATTATGCCGCTTACCCGAAAACCGCCGCTGTCCTTCAGGAATTATATGTCAATGAAGTAACCGCATATAGGATATACAATGCTTTCGCTGAAGAGGCCCTTGCGGAGGATCATCCCGGAGTCGCCGCTCTTTTTCACGCGCTCAGTAAGGCCGAACGGATTCACGCCGGGAATTTCCAAAGATTGCTTGAAGATCTCCATGCGGCAGTTCCCTCCGTTCCGGAACGTACCATTCCCATCGGGTCCATAAAAGAAAATCTCCGGTTTTCCCTGGAAACTGAACTCGCGGAGATCGATACGCACTATCCCGACTACATTGACCGTGTCAGGCTCGAAGATCACAGAGAGGCGATACGGGATATTACTTATGCGTGGAAGGCGGAAAAACAGCATCGGAGTCTTTTGCGAAAGGTGGAATCAGGCCTCGGTTTTTTCTTTACTGTAATTCTCGAGAAACTGAATAAGACGGAAACCTATTATGTCTGTGGCCGGTGCGGTTCGACATTGCTGGAACTCCCCAAGGAAGTCTGTCCCATTTGCGGGAGTTTCCTCGACCGCTACGATGAGATCACAGGCCCACCGGGTAATGAGGCAGACGGAACGTGATAATCGTCTCAAGTCGTTGAGACGCTATGACATGAGGAAGAGGGAACGAGATGAACGAAAGAGATGCGGTTGTGGTCAGTGCGGTGAGGACGCCTATCGGTGATTTCGGCGGCGTTTTTCGTGATGTGAAGGCGGGGGATCTGTCGGCCGTGGTCATGAAGGAGGCGGTGAAGAGAGCCGGCATTGATGTTGCTATCATCGACGACATCATCTGGGGATGCTGTATCCAGGACTTCGACGAACCGAATGTCGCCCGATGCGGGGCCCTTAAGGCGGGGTTTCCCATTGAAATACCCGCATACACTGTCCAGAGGCAGTGCAATTCCGGTATGCAGGCGATGATAAACGCCGCCGCTCAGATCGCCCTGGGCCAGGCTGATGTTATCCTCTGCGGTGGTGTTGAGAGCTACAGTACGGCACCCTACGTCATCAGGGACGCGCGGTGGGGAGCCCGGCTCATGCACAAGACGATGGAGGATGCCATATGGACCCTCCTCTATTCCGGCGGGAATATCATTATGGGGGAGACAGCGGAGCTGATCGCTGCGAAGTGGAACATTTCGCGGGAGGAAAGCGACGAGGTGGCGGTTAGAAGCCACAACAACGCCGAGGCGGCCATTGCGGCGGGACGATTTGAAGAGGAAATCGTTCCCGTGCCGGTGAATAAAAAGAAGGGCGAGACGGTGCTGGTCAGTGAGGACGAACACGTGCGCCGGGGTCTCTCATACGACGATGTCAAAAAACTGAAGCCCGTCTTTCGTGAGGACGGTATCGTCACGGCGGCCAGTTCGTCGGGTATCAACGACGGTGCCGCAGCGATGCTGGTTATGTCCCGCCGGATGGCGAAGGAGCACGGTATAGCGCCCCTTGCGCGCATCGGTGATTCAGCCGTCGCTGCTGTTCATCCCGATTACATGGGTGAAGGTCCCATCCCGGCAACGAAGAAACTCTTTGAAAGGAGTTCCTATTCCCTGTCCGACATGGAACTGATCGAACTGAACGAGGCCTTCGCAACGCAGTACATTGCCTGTGAACGGGGTATCGGTCTCAGACGGGATATCGTCAATGTCAACGGAAGCGGTTGCGGGCTTGGACACCCCGTGGGCTGTACGGGCGCGCGGATCGTCGTGTCCTTGATATACGAGATGAGGCGGCGTGGTCTCACGCTGGGCATGGCATCGCTCTGTGCGGGTGGTGGTATGGGCACGACGGTGCTGATGGAAACGACGGAATAAAGATCAAAGAGGCCTTTATTTCCCAGGGAAACGGCTCGCAACGGGACACTACCAGAGAGACCATCGGACACGATGCATCGCCAAAAAAAGTTCTTTAGTGAAAGATAAGTCTAACCGTTACCTGGTTACGTCGTTGTTCGCCAGGACGTGACTGTACCGTTGCCGTTTCATTACAGAGCAATCAGGCGTCGAAGGCATTGCTGGAACGTGGTTCCACCGCTGTCTTAATGGCGCCGTGGGTTCGTTCGTACCGGGCGATCTGATCGTTCAGCATGGCCGCGAAGCGCTTCGCGTGCCCCGGTGTCGTGATGACGCGGGCGGAAACGGTTCCTGCAGGCGGTGCGGCCATGATGAAATCAAGTACGAACTCTTCATGAGTAAAAAGAACACCGAGGCTGTTGGCGTAGGCGCCTTCCTTCAGGTGATCGGGGAATTTGATGGATATCTTTTTTTCTTCCGCCATATGAGGGGCTCCTCTCTTTTGTGTGAAGCATTCCGACAATAGGCATGATGCCCCGGATATGCAAGGGAAAAGCGCGGTGAATTCTATCGCCGTATATTGTTCCGATGTGCTGTATGAATATGATCCTTTTTGCGGTATAATATATATGTTGTATGAGGTACGAAAATACAGGGAGAGGGGGAAGGAAACAATGAAATTAAGTGCCCGCAATATTTTGAAGGGAAAGGTGGTATCGGTGACCCCCGGTATGGTCAACACGGAGATCGTTCTCGAGCTTCCGGGCGGTACCCAGATCGTATCGATCATATCCAAGGAATCGGCTGAGCGGCTCGGTCTTGCGCCCGGAAAGGAAGCACACGCCGTCATCAAGGCATCTACTGTCATGATCGCCGTTGAGTAAGCATTCTTTTTCCGATTTCCGTCGGGTAACGATCTTTTTCTTGACAAGAGACTTTCCTATGCTCTAATTCTTGCACGCGTGAACTCACAGAGATAAAGATAACCTGCCGCGTGTATCGGGAACGGCGATAAAAAAACGCACATTTTTTCTTACACAGCCGTTGTGTTTCCACGCTATGCTCAGGAAGAAACGGCAGACACCATGGTGTGTGCATAAGGGAGAAGAGAGAAAAGGAATGGGTGACACTGAACACAATAATGTACGGGTACGCTTCGCACCCAGTCCGACGGGATATCTCCACGTCGGAGGGCTGCGGACAGCGCTGTTTAATTATCTTTTTGCCCGTAGTAAGGGGGGGACGTTCGTCCTGAGGATCGAGGATACCGATCAGAAACGGTCCATCCCCGGCGCGGTGGAAAACCTGACGACCACATTGAAAAGCGTGGGTCTTCACTATGACGAGGGGCCCGATATCGGTGGTGACTACGGGCCCTATGTTCAGTCCGAGCGGACTGATCTGTACCGGAAGTACGTTACGCAACTCGTCGAAAGCGGCGACGCCTATTACTGCTTCTGTACGGAAGAGCGTCTGGAAGGACTGAGAGAACGTCAGCGGAAGATGCATACGGCACCCATGTACGACGGGAAGTGTCGGAGCCTGACTCAGGAAGAAGTCGAGAAGAATCTTGCCGCGGGCATGCCCTTCGTGATCCGCCTGAAATATCCCCGCGAGGGGAAAACCGTTTTCTCCGACGTGGTGCGGGGGAAGGTCGCCGTGGACAACTCCGTCGTTGATGATCAGGTATTGATCAAGTCGGACGGATACCCGACATACCACCTGGCGAATGTCGTCGACGATCATCTCATGAAAATCAGCCACGTCATCCGCGGTGAAGAGTGGCTCTCCAGCGTACCCAAGCATATATATCTTTATAAGGCGCTCGGCTGGGATGTGCCCACCTTCGTCCATCTGCCGCTGCTCCTCAATACGGACCGCAGCAAACTGTCCAAGCGGCAGGGTGATGTGGCCGTCGAGAGCTATCTCGAGAAGGGATACCTGCCGGAGGCGCTCATCAATTTTATCGCCCTGCTTGGGTGGCACGGTCCCGATGACCGAGAGGTTTATACCGTGAAGGAACTGGAAGACGTCTTCACGCTGGACCGCATCAACAAGGCGGGCGCCGTCTTCGACATCGAGAAGCTCAACTGGATGGGCGGAAACTACATCAGGAAGACAGACCTCGAGGTAATTGCCGATGCGTCGCAGCGCTATTTCGAGGAGGCGGGTATCGATATCGGGGACCGGGAAAAATACCTGAAGGTCATTGCCGTGGCGCGTGAGTATGTTCCCGCCCTCGCTCAAATTGTGGAACATGCCGCGATGTTCTATCGTGAACCTGAATTTGATGAGGAACAGACGGCACTTGCCGCCGAAGATACCTCCCAGCGGCTGTATGACTACTGGATCGATGCGCTCCGGGCACAGGACAGCTGGTCCAGGGACGAGCTGACGGACCTGACGAAGAAGGCGATCGGCGAACTGCAGATCAAAGGAAAGCAGTTCTATTTCCCCCTCCGTCTCGCACTCTACGGGAACACCCACGGTCCGGACATCCCCACTATTATCGATATCCTCGGCAGGGATGAGTCCATCGCACGGCTTGACGCCGTACGGACCGCCTAGGTCAGGCATAACGAATCGAAGCAGGGCGTCCCCCTATCACGGGGACGCTTCCTTATTTATCGGCCGATGATGCCGTCAACGTCGCAGTACCGTTCGAAGTGATCAGCGAGCTTGTCGTATTCTGCAAACCGGTCGCGGCGGCTCTTGTCGGAGTATCTTTCATCAAGACCTTTTTCTCGCCTCACGGCATTGAGGAGGGCGTTTCTGAAAGCGGGTTCGTCGAAGAGGCCGTGGAGGTACGTTCCGGCAATAAGCCCGTCACGTGTCATAAGACCGTCTGTTCGTTTCGTTCTTGTTCCTGTTTCCTCAATGGTAAGAAAGGGGACGGTGTCGTCGTCGCAGGTGGTGCTTCGTCCCATGTGAATTTCGTAACCCTCGACGGCATGACCGCCCAACCCTGTCGTTCCTGTCGCTTTCCGGACGATTTTTTCATTATCAAGGACCGTCGTCACGGGGAGAAGGCCGAGTCCCTGTGCGACGGGATCCGATGATTCCACACCGTGGGGGTCCGCAATGGTCAGGCCCAGGAGTTGAAAGCCGCCGCAAATGCCGTAGCAGCGTTTACCCTCTTTAACGAAATGTGCAAGCGCGTCGTCCCACCCCGCATCATAAAGCCACCGCGCGTCATTCATGACATTCTTCGTGCCCGGGAGGATGACGATGTCGTAGGATTGTGTCAGATGTTCCGGCCGGACAAGAAAGTTGAGTACCACGCCGGTTTCCCTGCTGAGTATCTCAAAATCAGTGAAGTTTGAAATGCCGGGGAGACGGACGACTGCAATGTTCACGGCGGAGGCACGCGGGAGTGTCGATACCCGCCGGTCGTCCTGGATCGCCACGGAGTCTTCCGCGTCGATCATGATATCCGTAAAGAAGGGAATGAGACCGAAAACGGGTTTCCCCGTCGCTTCTTCGATGTATGTCCGCCCCGAATCAAAGAGCAATGCATCGCCCCGGAACTTGTTGATAAGATACCCGGCCGTTATGCGCCGTTCCTCGTCCGTCATCAGCATGTGGCTTCCGATGATCTGGGCGAACACACCGCCGCGGTCGATGTCGGCGACAAGGATGCAGCGTGCGCCGACATCACGGGCCAGGGGGAAGTTGACGATATCGTTGTCCTTGAGGTTCATTTCAAGGCAGCTTCCCGCGCCTTCCATGATGATCACATCGAAGCGTTCGGCGAGGTGGTGAAAGGAGTCGCGGATCGCTCGTTTGAGCTGCGGTTTAAAGGTGTGATAGGAGACGGCGTCCATCGTATCGTACACACGCCCCTGGAGGATGATCTGCGAGCCCGTCTCCGACGAGGGTTTCAGGAGAACGGGATTCATGTGAACGGAGGGAGCGAGACCTGCTGCCTCCGCCTGGACAAACTGCGCGCGGCCGATTTCACCGCCATCAATGGCAACACACGAATTGTTCGACATGTTCTGTGCCTTGAAGGGGGCGACCCGGACGCCCCGCCGGGCCAGGATGCGGCAGAACGCTGTTGCCGCGAGGGATTTCCCCACATCGCTTCCCGTCCCGAGAAACATGAGTGCCTGTGCCATTGTCTGTGATCGATCCCGTCTCGCAAAATATTCACGTGTCCGTGTACCAGGGATGTAGACGAAAACGACGGGAATGTAAAGCGTCTTTCCCAATGCACGGGAACAGGCAAAAAAGATTCTTGCTAATTCTGTCTGATGTGATAACGATCAGAAAAACACAGTTTTTGCACAGGCTGTCGCGCCGGGGCCGCACAACATTGGTGTTGTATCGCAGCGGAATCCGTCGTGTGACAATGTCGATACGGCGTTTCACCACCGGCATATCATCGTCGGGACGAGACTTTACATTCAACAAGAATTACGCGGGAGTATCTCATGTCGAAATTTTCTCTTGATGTCCTGGAAAAACGTGTTTTCCCTTTTGTCGCCGACGAGAACAATGACATTATCCTCGGTTCCTCTTTTGGAGAAGATGTGGCCCTGACAAAGGTCGGCGGTGATATCCTGGCGTCGCATGTCGATCCCATTGTCGGCGCCATCGGCAACATCGGGTGGCTCGCCGTGCACGTGGCCTGCAACGACATCGCGGCAAGCGGTATCCCTCCGCGATGGGTCCTTTTGCTTGTGCTCGTTCCCAGCATCAATGACGAGGAACTTCTCGAACAGATCATGCGGGACGCCCGCCGTGCCGCGGACGAGATCGGTGTCGCTATCATCGGCGGGCATACGGGATACTCGGCGAATCTCACGCGGCCGCTGGTATCGGTGACGGCTCTCGGAAACGCGGGGGAACGGACGCCCGTCAAGACCGGCGGGGCGCGGGACGGCGACCTGGTGCTCGTGACGAAGGGTATTGCCGTGGAAGGGACGGGCATCCTGGCGGGCGATTTCGCCGATATCGCCCGTGAAAAAGGCATCACAGAGGCGGAAGCGGCGGAAGCGCTCCGCTTGATGAACAATGTCAGTGTCGTTCGGGAAGCGCTTGTCCTTGCTGAAAACGGCGCGACGGCGATGCACGATGTGACCCGAGGCGGCCTTCTGGAAACGCTCCTCGAGATTGCCGCCCTGTCGAAAAGGGCAATAAACATCGATGCCGGGCGTCTGCCCATCGATCCCGTGGTGGAACGGTTTGCCCATGCCTTCGAATTCGATCCGCTGAAAATGATTTCATCGGGTACACTCGCGGTGACCGTGCCGCCGGAGAAGGAGGCTGCCGTATCAACGGCACTTGACGGAATCGATATTCCCTACGCCTTTATCGGGAACGTGACGGAGGGGAAGGGCGTTTCCATCCGCCGTGGTGACGACGTGTCCTACTTCAGCGAGATCAGATGCGAAGAGGATGAACTTGCCCGCATGTGGACCCTTTACCCGCGGATATAGCCGGGAATCAAGACGTTATTCCTTCATCAGTTTGTCATTGATGTCTTCTGCAAGCCTTTTAACTATTTGATTCTGTTCCGCAAAAAGAAGCTGAATGCTGTCAACGATGAATATTCAACCATTTTCCTTTTCTGATTATCGCGATGCCTGCAGTGACTATGAGCAAAAGCAGGATGATCATGCCCCATTCACTGAGAGTGGGGATTGAAAGTGCATCGGGGCGTGCCGGCCCCCCCTGATCGACAATGGGAAATACGTTGGTATCGTCGCCGAGGAGGCTTTCTGCTAGGGTAAATTCCATGTAGCGTACCACTTCACCTCCTATGTTCGCTATTCCGAGTGTCACGCCGGGGAGTGTATACCACAGGGAAACATTCCAGTCTGCCGGGGTGGGGCCGTATTTGCGGTACTCATATCCTGCAAGAGTTGACGCACCGTGATAGTAAACCCTGACCGTTGCTGAGGAACAGGGGATTTCAAATGAAAGCAGGCCGAAGGGGTAGCAACATCCGGGATCAGCTGTACCGACGGATTCGTACGTGAATGCTTCCACCTGTTCGATCTGGTCGCAGCCGGACAGCTCAACGGTCAGGTAGCCGGTCCCCGTTGCCGAGGGAAGGGATGCAACGGTTGTCTGTTTGCTATCCATTATTCCGTCACCGTTTCCATCGCCCCCGTTTGGTCCCGCATTCTGAACCCCCGACGGTACCCCCGTGCCATCGTTATCGGTTTTGAAAAGTTCCGCGCTTCCATAAGTGGTGCCCGCGGCATTCGTGGCGTAGGCCCTGACATAATAATCGGTATCGGCGAGAAGCCCTGTCAGATTGCTCGTGAAGCTTCCTGTGCCGGTACCGCTTACCGTATGATCATCGGCCACTGTCGGGTTTGCCGACGTACTCCAGCAGACCCCTCGTGCCGTTATTGAGGAACCGCCGTCGCTGTCGACCGTACCGCCGCTCTGAGCCGTTGTAGAAGTAATTGACGAGGTGGCCGTCGTCGTGACGGTGGGGCCCCCGATTCCCGTTCCCTGGATGGCGAAGTCATAGGGGTTTTCATCGGCATCGTCATTGGTGATGCTGATCGTCGCCTGGCGGAGACCGGTGGCGCTGGGGTCGAAGCGGACGGTAAAGGTGGTGTTTCCGCCGGAAGCAACAGATGCTGCCGGCTGCGCGGTGATGGGAAAATCAGCGGTGTGAGTGCCGCCGATGGTAACCCGAGGCGTGCCGGTGAGGTTCAGCTGTGCCGAGCCGATATTTTCAATGGTGAAGGTGTGGTCTACCGTCCCGCTTGTCACCGTGGCTGATCCGAAATCGGTATCATCCGTCAGAGACGGCGTGGTATCCCCGTCGGCGATGGACGTACTCTTTCCCTGGACGTCCATCTCGGGGACTTCGGTAGTGGTGCCCGTTCCCTGGATGGCGAAGTCATAGGGGTTTTCATCGGCGTCGTCATTGGCGATGCTGATCGTCGCCTGACGGAGACCGGTGGCGCTGGGATCGAACCGGACGGTAAAGGTGGTCGTTCCACCGCCAAGGGCTACCGCGCTTGATGGCTGTGCGATCACGGAAAAATCAGCGGCGTGGGTACCGCCGATGACGACCCGCGGCATGCCGGTCAGGTATAGATGCGCCGAACCGGTGTTTTGAATGGTGAAGGAATGATCCACCGTCCCGCCAGAGATGTCTGACGACCCGAAATCGGTATCGTCCGTTGCGGACGGCGTCGTATCACCGTCGGCGATGGACGTACCGTTCCCCTGGACGTCGATCTCGGGAGCGCCCGAGACAGCATTGGCAAGACGGGCAATCATGCCGCTTCCTTGGCCACCTACAAGAATCTTCCAATTCGGCAAGATCATGACGTCCCACAAATTATTCCAGCCATGATCGGCGAGACCGCTTGTCCCGAAAGTCGTGTCGAGTGTGCCGTCCGTGTTGAACCGGGTAACTTGAAAACTTGCATCCACGACTACGATTTTGCCATCCGGTTGGAGCGCGACACTCGGCCAGGCTTGGTCCAGGATATCCGGAAGAACCACCCCGTCCGTTCCAAAAAGCGTATCAATGGTTCCGTTCGCGTTCAAGCGCGCGAGCGCTAATGCACTCCTCGAAGAGCGAGGAGGACCATCAAACTGACTCCAGGAAATTCCGGCAATCACGATTTTCCCGTTTGGCTGAAGCGCCGCGTCCCAAGGAAAATCAAAGATTTGGGTGGCGTCATACCCGGCAATTTCAGTCGGCTGAAAAAGCGCGACTCCGTCGGTTCCGTCGCCATCTGCGGCACCAAAGGAGGTATCCAGTGTGCCGCTCGCGTCAAAACGCGCCGCCATCCAATAACTGCTACTTTCCCCGCCCTGTCCAATCAGCGTGATTTCAGTCTCAGTGTCGTTAACGAACATTTTGAATGCGTAGTCATTTCCCCCGTCCCGATTGTCGTTCTCGATGTCCACCACGAGCGAGGAAACCCCGTCGATCCCGTCAAATGTCACTCCGGTGTTCCTCCCGTCGAAATCGGTTTGCCCGAAACGTGTGTCCAGTGAGCCGTCGGGATTGAGTTTTGCGAGGGTCCAGTAACCCCAGTGGAAAGCGGCATGCAGATCATTACACGACCAGCCGGCCGCCAGAATTTTTCCGTCTGAGAGAACCGTCACATCATTGATACCCTGTGGATGTCCGGTCGGGGAGGTATCAAAGAATTTCACTCCGTCAATTCCGTCACCGTCATCATGCGAGAACGTTTCGTCCAGTGAGCCGTCTGCGTTGAAGCGTGCCACGAATGAAAGAAGTGGGGCTCTTTTGTATTGTCCGCCGATCACGATTTTATGATTGACGTCGTCTATTGCGACCGACTTAATTTCAAGAGGTCCGGGTAAGATCAGTCGTTTGATTCCGCAAAGATCAAATCCGGTTGTGCCGTGTTTGGTATAGTCCGTGGTGGTGATAACTTGATCTCCAAAATCGCGATCAACACTCCCGTCCGTATTCAACCGTACAAACCCCATGACTGTTTCAACGTCAGAACTTTCGACCGCTTTCTGTCCGACCGCGATTATCTTTCCGTCCTGTCCTCGAGCGAAAGACCATATTCTAAAAAAATCGTTCGTAAATCTCCCGTCACCGATTCCGATCCGTGAAAGCGAATCGTCGATGGAGCCGTTATGTCTTAAGCGTACGAGAGTCATTGTGCCAGACGATTCTCCGATTAATACTGAGGTGCCCGCATCCTCGAGGACAAACCCGACCGGACGTGTGAATGCTTGGCTTTCCGTACCGTCGATTTTTACCTTCCCGGCGGGATTGTCCCCGCCGATGGTTGTTCCAAAGGTCGTGTCCAGCGTGCCGTTCAAGTCCGTTCGAATCACGGCAAAATAGAATTGCAATTTACCCGCACCCCAGATTTTTCCATCTCTGACTTCCATCCGTGACGCGGTGCCCCAAATGGTTTCCCGTTTTCCGCCTGTTCCGAATTCCGGACTGGCCGATGTTCCATCGTACAAATTTCCGTACTGATCAAATTTGGCAAATGTCAGATTATGGTCCCCGGATTCTCCAAAAACATAAATGTCGGTACCGACGATTTTAATGTCTTTGATTTGGCCTGGAATTGAACTTACGAGCTTCCCGCCCGTCCCGAAAGATGTATCGAGCGTTCCGGTTTGATCCATTTTTGCGAGCGCAAAACAAAAAACACCCGAATCATAAGCGGAACCCGCCACGATAATGTCACCGTTAGCGTCGAATTCGCCGGCATACGCCACATCCGGGCCACCGGAAAAATCCACTGTCAGTTTTCCGTCACCATCGAAGCCGGAAACCGCCACGCCGTCTGAATCGAGAAGCACGATTGCGAAGTCATTGTAGGATGCCGAATCTGCATATCCGATCGCCACAATATTTTCTGTGCCGCCGGTGTCAATAGCCACATCCCAGACTCGATCGCTTTTCCCCGTGGTGAAATTAATTTGCGTTTTTCCATCGGTTCCGAAACAAGGGTCCAGGTTTCCGTTTTCGTCGAAACGGGAGATCACCATGTCAAAATAATCGCCCATATCGTATCCGTTGCCGCCGACCACGATTTTACCGTCGGATTGGAGGGCGATTGCACTGGCCGCATCGCGGAACGGACACTTGGGGTTCCCTCCGACGACGCTCGCATCGAAGCTCGCGACCCCGTCTCCGTCCACACCCCCCCGACCAAAGCTCGAATCGATTGTGCCGTCGGCATTAAAACGGAAAACTGCGGTGTCGTCATCACCCGTTTCACCTTCGATTGCGCCGCCGACCACGATTTTGCCATCCGGTCGGAGCAACGCATCCAGAGAGAAATTATCCGAGTGCTCAAAAGCGTATCTCAAAATGTCCGGTCGGGTGAATGATTTGTCCAATTCTCCGTCCGTGGCCGTGTTCACCCAGAAAGTGTGCGAGAAATCATCCATTGCCAGATTGCCTGAGTTATCTGTAAAGCCCACAACTTCAATAACTTTGATGTCTAACTCATTGTCCTGAACTGAAAATTGAAAATACGGGGAGGCACCGTTTTGAGTCACTGTTTGATGAACATCGTCCACCAAAACGGAGCCACCGGTCACATTTTCGGAGAAATGAAGCGTGATCGTTTCCGTGCCGGGGGTGGTGAACGTCACACCGTCCGAACTGACCGAATTTAAAATCGGGGTATCGCTGACGCACCCACCGAGACCGTCCGGCACAAATCCCGCGAGGCATTGACATTTTTCGCAGTGTTCGACACCGGGTATGCTTTCGTCGCATTCTTCTTCGGGTGCGTCCAGCACGCCGTTGCGACAGGTTCAGGGCTCGTCCTTGTCACGGCAATCAAGTATGCCCTGGCATTGGTGACAGCCAGTGAAATTGCTACAATCCAAATACGTTTGTTCCTCGCATTCGGGACAGGGGAACTCTTTGGGTTGGCAGCTTTCTGTTGCATCACACCAGATGCAATCTCCATGACAGACACACTCTTGTTTATCAAAATAGGTATAGCAATCGAATGATAACCCGAAGGAGACGCCGGGGCAGACCCACCACAGCATCGTGAAAACGAAAAGGAAAAGGAGAAAACGTTTCATGAAATCCTCCTTTCACTATGTGGAAAGACTGAAAAAATGGAAAAAATGGAAACAATGGTCTCATGATCCCGCCGAAAGCGACGCCGGTTCAGTTCAAGTGGCGAGATGGTCGTATCCCTGTATGGACACGATTGATGTAATGCTACGATATGCAACGCGAATTGTAAACAGAAAAAGACACATCTGTCTTTTTTGTGGTATGATATATTGTAATGACGAGGAAAAACGAGTTTGTGACGCACAATCGCGTCGAAATATGAGACATATGAGGTGATCAGAGTATTGCTATGATTATTCGATGTCAATTAACTATGGTCTGACACTGTTATTGATAATTCATTTTCGAGAAACTGTGTATGTCCATTTGTGGTGATTTTTCAACCGGTGTGAGAGTTGTGATGACATGGCAGAGAACGGAGTGACACGGAACAACGGTAACGATAGCCGAATAGTAGCCCGGAATCGAAAACGATGGCTGGAAGAGGCCCTGGAAGTGCTGGTGGAAGAGGGACCACATGCCGTTTCCGTCAAGCGCATTGCCGCACGCCTGGGGACCTCCCGGTCGCCCTTTTTCCGGGTGTTCGGAAACCGTGAAGAACTGCTTCGGCAGATGTTCGACCTGTACAACCAGGAAACAACGATCAAGACCTTTCACTATGTGAGGCGTTTCACCGGAAAACCCCTTCAACGGTTCTGGTATTTCTGGGTATATATTATCGAAAAAGGCATTTACCGCCTGGACCGGCCATATCGCTGGTGGTCGATGCTGGATCCGACGATCAACGACCGCATTCGTGTAATGGATCAGGAGAGGATCGAATTCCTGTGCAAGTTATATCGTGAACTGGGGTATTCCGATGAAGAAACGGAACACCGTGCATCATTCGCCTATTCGGAATACATCGGTATCCTCGTCGCGGGTCATGATGACATGTCCATAGATGACCTGAAACGAAGAGCCATGTTTCGCTTCTATCTGCACACGTTACCACCGATGCCCGATGATTTCTGCCTGCCTGATCTGTCGCCGGATGTGTCGCAGAGCGGACCGGAAATGACGGAAACGCCGTGACGTCATAACCTGTCGGCCAATGATGTGAGAGGCCATACCTTTCTCATGGTATGCTTCTCCCTTGACGGCTTCGCCCATTTGTTGCACACTTGCCGCCACGGGGGTGAAACGGCATATCCGAATGAGGCATTATTATTAAGAATGCAATGGAATGAGCCGGGTAACGGTCCGTCAGTATGGAAACAGTCGATAATTTCTCCACCGTAAAGAGGTTTTTATGAAAAGGGCGTCACGGGCACGCATGTTTCTCACGGCACACAGAGCGGAGGTCCGCTTCGTCCTGTACTTTATCCTCTTCTTCATCGTCCTACAGGTGCTGCATTATTCCGTTCGATCGTTCACGACACCTCTTCTCGTTTATCGCCTGAACGCCCAGGTGAGTTCCCGTATCATCAACGTTATTACCCCGGAGGAAAAGAGCTATGCCCGTGGCGATATGATCGGGTCAGGTTCCTTCAGCATCAAGATCGCGCAGGGATGCGAGGGGATCGAGGGTATCCTGTTGATCACGGCCGCCCTGCTTGCCTTCAACATGGGCATAAAACAGAAGATCGGAGGAATCGTGACAGGGTCCGTCATCCTCTACGCTGCGAATCTTGTGAGGATCATCGTTCTCTATTATACGCTGAAATACAAACCGGCCATGTTCGACGTGGCCCACGTCTACGTCGGGCAGACATTCATCATTTTTATCGGCATCCTATTCTTCATGGCATGGATAGGGGTATTTTCACGGTCCCATGAATAAGACGAAGAAGATCCAGGTGAGAGGCATACCGGGTTTCATTATGCGGTTCATTCCCGCCCTGGCGGTGGTTGTGGTACTGTTCTCCCTCTTCGGTTTGTATTACGCGAGGGTGATGCTTCCCGTCTTCGCCTTCGAGATCGAACTCTTTCATCCGGAATACGAGGTTGTGTCCTGCGGAACGGAGATCAACGACGTCGAAGGGGAGAGCATCTATTATCGGATAAAGATCAAGCGGCCCATCATCAGGGCATCCGGTGTCCCCGGTTACAATGCCCAGATCAAACTGAATACCGTGGCAAGCGTTTTGTACATTCAGCCTATCATCATACTGTCCCTCCTCCTGGCGTGGCCGGGGTTGTCTCTCCGTGAGCGGGGGTGTGGTTTTGTGATTTCCCTGCCCCTCATGCTCATTGCGGCCTCTATCGACATTCCCGTGTTCTTTATCTCCAAAATAGAAACGGCCTATCCCCTTGGGACGCTGGGGGAGCAGATCCGGTTCATGGTGGTCAGGTTTTTCGGCAACGGGGGACGGCAGTTTCTCGCATTGCTCGTTGTCTTTGCCACGATGGGCCTTATCGGCATCATGAGAAGTTCACGCGGAAAACCAGATGTGGTCGGCCCGAACGATCCCTGTCCCTGCGGAAGCGGCAGGAAGTATAAGAAGTGCTGTATGAATAGATAGAACCAAAGAATTGCCGCATCACGTCCGTGCAAACAATCACAGCGAATCTCCGGAATCAGCGCCCTGCCTTCCTGCCATTTCGTCGATGTAATCCATGGCGAAGAGTATCGCGTCATTGGTGATTTGTTCGCACAGGTGCGGGGGGTTGTCGGGGTGGAACCCTTCCGGGCGCAGTTCACGGCAGAGAAGGCTTCCGAATCGTTCCTCGAAGAGTGAGGCGAAATCGTAGCAGGCGGAAACGATCTCTTCCTCGGCGAGAGATATTCTGTGCCCCATGATACCGATGAACATCAATCCCCCTTCCACGAGGCCGCACTGCGCTCCGTAGTAACCGGCGCCGTGAAGACCGGCGGCCGACTGGATGACCTGCGGATGAATGTCGACGGAGAAATATTCCGATAGAATCCTGAGCGTCGTAACGGCGCAGTTCAGATCGTCGCGCCAGTAATAGGTATGGACGCGATTATGTACCAGAGTCTGTCTATCCATAATTAACGCTCCACCGCGATCATCGTCTTTCAGTTGCGTGAAAAATTCATATCACGAGCGCCCGTGAGGCGGCCCCAGTTTGAAACGGATTCTGAACACGCCTTCGTCATAACTTGTGGAGACGATGCGGAAGGGGCCGATTTCACCCGTCGAAGCGACATGTGGCCCGATGCAGGGACAGGCGTCGTAATCGCCGACGGTGACGATGCGCAGAGGGTCATCAGCATCGTCAGGGAGCTTGGAAAGGTTGAACCGCGATTCCGCCTCATCACGGGGAACGAACTCCTCGCCCACGGGCAAGTCCTTCGCGATGATGTCATTGACGCGCCGTTCGATGTCCGCGATTTCCCTTTCACCCGGTTCTTTTCCAAGGTGATAGTCGCACTTCGATTTCTTTTTCTCGATGTGGGCGTTGAAGCTTCTGCCGCAGTCGAAGAGGCGCACCATGGTCTGGTTCAGGATATGTTCGGCCGAGTGCATCCGCGGGTCGTAGTCTTTTTTCAGTGTCATGAGATATCATACACTCCCTGTCTTGTTCTCGCCGGGGCGGTGTCGCCGTCCGGTCTGTGTTTACCGCTCTTCCCGCATCAGACTGTCGCCTATATGATGTGTGTTGTCAAGACCGAGGAAACAGGATGATCTCTTGGCTGAGGTAAAAAACTTTTCTTCTGAATGGTGCAATTATATGATATTTGATGAGTATGAACAAAGTACCCGTTCAGGAGCCGCATCGTGAAAAAGACAATTCAACCGAGTGAGATGGTAATCCCTGAAGATATTCTGAATCAGTGGCAGAACATCGTGGATGTTATGGCGGAACTCGCCGGCATACCGGCCGCTTTGATCATGCGTATCGTTCAGGACGAAATCGAAGTATTCCTCGCCAGCCGTACAGAGGGGAACCCATACCAAGTGGGGGACCGGGAACACCTGATCGGATCGGGGCTTTATTGTGAGACCGTTATTGCGACCCGGAAGGCGTTGCTTGTTCCCGACGCCCTGTCCGACCCTCGGTGGAGAAAAAACCCGGATGTGAAATTGAACATGATATCCTATCTCGGATTTCCCATTCTTTTTCCGGACGGCATGGCATTCGGCACCCTCTGCATCTTGGACAGCAAGGTCAACGACTACTCCGACGCGATCAATCAGCTCATGAGGAGACTGCGCGACCTGATTGAGTCGCATCTGGGGCTCCTCTATATGAACGCGGTACTGGGTGAGAAGAACCAGCGACTGACCGACTATCTTGAAGAACTGCAGACACTGCGCGGGCTCATCCCGATCTGCGCTCAATGCAAAAAGATCAAAGACAGCAAGGGATACTGGCATTCCGTTGAAGAATACCTGATTAATCACCCGAACGCCGATTTTACCCATGGCTACTGTCCCGAATGTGCCCGGAAATTTCTGGAAGAGGCGAAGAAAATCTGACAGCGCCGCATGCAACCAGAAATAAAAATGTCGGGTTAGCAGGGTTCAAAGACTTTTATAACATACCAAACACGTTATGTGGTGGGGTATCATGAAGGAGGAAGCACATGAAAGGTAAGGCAATAATTGTTTGTGCCGTCATGCTGATCGGCATCTTCGGCATTGTGTCGCCATGTTGTGCTGGGTCACCGGATGACGCGGTATCACTGGAAGAGGTCAAGAAAGAGACTCTCGATTTGCTTCAGGCGCTCAATTCATATACAGTCGATCAGAAAGACAAAGCCATCCGCAGGGCACGGACGGCCTTGGACAATCTGGATAAACGCATCGATGAACTGGAAGTGCTTCTCAGTGAACGCTGGGACGAGATGGACAATGCCGCACGGGAAAAGGCACATGCCAGTCTCAGGGCACTGCGTACGAGGAGAAACCAGGCGGCCGAGTGGTACGGCAGTTTGAAACACAGCAGCGCCGGTGCATGGGAGCACATGAAGGAAGGCTTTTCTGACGCATACCGGTCTCTCAATAGTGCGTGGGAACGGGCCGAAAAAGAGTTTGATTCAGACAAATAGAATGTGTAAGAGATTTTAAACCGATTAGCCTGGTCCATAATGGTGTAACATCTGGGGCGATCGGTGGATACACGGGACCTTTGCCCGTCCGGATGCTATTGAGCGCCGTTATAGATGTCGGATTGAAATGAAAAGTACTAATAAAATAGCAGAATGGTTTTGGAACATCTTCTCCAGCGGGTTGCCGAGAGATTACAACATTGAAGTTCTCCGCAAGATATTTATGCTCAATCTCATTATCACTTTCGGCATTATCTTCTTGATCCTCCTCGGGATACTGGCAGTTGTCCAGCAGAACTATATTTTGGGTTCAGTGGATTTCATATTTGCGTCGTTATTAGTAGGATCCCTCTTATTTCTCAGAATAAAGAAGAAGCAAGACGCTGTTTCTGCGATAACAACCGTCATAAGCGGTCTCTTCTTTTTGTTTCTCATTGCCTCCGGGGGGGTGGATAACACGGCGTACGTCTGGCTTTTTACGTATCCCCTTGTCTCGCTCTTTCTGCTTGGTGCCAGGGTGGGCACGCTGACATCGATGACCTTTCTGGCAATGGCTGTTGTGGTCTTTGTCACCGGGCATCATGTAGCCTTCTTCGCCTCATACAGTACGAATCTCATACTCAGGATCGTACCGACATATATGACGATCTATTTATTTGCCCTCGTCATGGAGAAAACCCGGGAGATCGTTCAAAGCAGGTTGGAGACGTCGCGGTCCGAACTGGAACGCAGTCTGGGTGAACTCGAAAAATCATATCAGGAAAAAGAAAAACTGCTCGCTGATCTGCAGGCATCGAATCGGGAGATACGTATACTGCAGGGTATCCTGCCGATCTGCTCGCACTGTAAGAAGATACGGGACGATGACGGCCACTGGCAGCAGTTCGAAACCTATGTCCGGGACCATTCCGATGCCGACTTCAGCCACGGGTTATGTCCCGAATGCCGTGCGCAGTTATACCCTGAATTTTCTGACGGTCATAAGAAGTGAAAATTCCTGCGGAAAATTGCAGGAAACTATAAATGTTCTGGTAAGATAATCATCTACGGGCGCTCGCTCATCCCACGTCGGGCAACGGGGATGTGCTCGCCGTTCCATTAAGCGATTTGTATCCTTGTCGGGAGAACGCTGAATGAAATCAGCCGGCCGCGGACGCGGCGATGATTGCAGACAGTTTCTCGTGCTTGACGAGCTCCGGTTTCCGGTATCTTTTCTTTTCCTCTGCCTTTTTCTTCATGAGCAGTCCTTCCTTTGTCAGCAATCCTTTTTCATCAGATATGTGTTTCAGGGAATACCTCTCACTCATTACCGAGTGTTTTGGTCTGTACTGTCAATGTCCCGTGATGTCAATAAAAAACCAACATGTTCTTCGTCCTTGTTGCAGTGTTCTTATTGTGTTAAATGTTAAAGTATTACATTATGTTGGGGTGCTATGTCCGAGAAGGGGGAGTATTTATATATACAGCGTCGAGGAGAAAGACATGGCATGACGACAAAATCTCGATTCCTTTAAATGAAGGGGTTTTCTTTTTTTGCGGTGTGATGGTGTCTCATCAGAGATGGTTGCTGAACCGGTAAATTGTTCAAAACATTTGCTGAGGAGTGAGGAATGAAAACCATTGGGTTAGTCGGTTGTGGAAAGTGGGGCGCCAACATATTGCGGGACCTCCTTCTTTTGGGTTGCAGCGTTTATGTCGCTGATGTCGATTCCCGGGCCAGGATGAGAGCGTCAGAAAAGGGCGCAGCGGATGTTTTCTCGCAAGTCAACGTTCTGCCCGATTGTGATGCGTACGTTGTTGCCGTTCCCATCCCGGACCTGACACCCGTGTCGGCCGCGTTGTTAAAGCATCAAAAACCCATTTTTTCGGAGAAGACTCTCTGCATGTCACTCGAGGATTACACGCTTCTCAATAGCCTCGGGGGTTCCGATCACATTTTCGTCATGCACAAATGGCATTATCACCCCGGTATCGACGCCTTACGTATGGTGGCCCAATCGGGGAAAATAGGGACTATAGAAGAGATATTCACCGTCCGTCATGCCTGGGCGGATGATTTTCACGGCGGAGATGTGTTCTGGGCTCAATCGATCCATGATTTGACGATTGTCAGGCACATCCTGGGCTATATACCCGAAGAGATCAATGCGGTGCATGTTGTTAAAAATGAGTCAGGTTTGCCGGTCGGGTGTACCGCCTTCCTGGGGAATAAGCCGGGGGTTGTTATTTCTGTCAGCGGTCGGCATTGTCACAAGATAAGCGGTGTCAGTATTCAGGGCAGTACGGGTACGGTGGGGCTACACAATGCGTACGATGACCATATTACCATAAGAAACAAATCGGGAGAGGAAAAGATAGCCATCGATACGACATTTCCTCTTTACCTGGAATTGAAGGAATTTGTGGAATATCTGAACGGCGGCCCGGCGCCCCGATGCAATCTCCTGCATGCGCGGGATGTCACCGGGGCAATTGTCAAAATCAGGGAAAAAGGTGGTTTGCAGGGATTCGAAAGGGAACGGTAATGAAACATCACGCACTGGTCTTTGCCCCCTCGAAAGTTGCTGTACAGCAGAAAAAAATTCGTGCTTATATGGATGGAAAGGTTATTCATCCAACCACCATCGAAATGGATTTGACACAGCTCTGTTCCCGGTCATGCCCCGGTTGTCCCTATGGTGCGAAAAGGAAAGCCGGTCTGACATTGCAAATGCCTTTTCTGGACAGGCTCTTCAGCGTATTAGGTCCTCATACGCCGGGTATCGTATTTTCCGGAGGAGAGCCGACAATAGTTCCTCATTTTCCGGAATCGGTTTCCCTGGCGAAGGAAAAAGGGTTCAAGGAAATCGCCATCATTTCCAATGGTGCCAATATTCACCTTCCCCGTGTGCAGGACGCCCTCATGGAATATGCGACCTCCATCAGGGTTTCTATGTACGAATGGCAGGAGGGGGAATCGGAACATTTTATTCGGACACTGAAGAAAATTGAAGGATTCCGTAACAGGATCGAAATCACGGGCAGCCGTTTCGAACTCGCCGCCTCAATTTTAACTAGGAAAGAATGGAATAATCGGTATCATTCTGTGGGCCTTAAGGCCCTGAATTCCGGCATCCACTGGTTGTATTTCCATCCCTATTGTATTAATTGGGATACGAGACACCCTATTCAGGCCGATCAGACCGGAGTCTTGGAAACACTCAGACAGTTTATGAATGATGTGCCGCCCGATGCCGTTATCCAGGTTCCCTTCGCACGTTACGACAAGAAGCCGCTGTATTTCGAGAAACTTCACGGGGGCCACTTCCTTATTCAGGTCGGTGCGGATGGTGTCAACTATGCGGGCCCCGAATGTAAATATGAACGCGATGCCGCCCTGCTGGACCTCAATGACTACCTGGAGGACGATTTCTTATGGCATCCCCGAAGGTTGAGTCGCTTGGATGCCATAAACAGTGATAATTATCGGTTCATCGGCACGAGACATCGACCACCAACGTTCAGCGACTATATCCAGAAACTGATAGACAGACAGAGAAACAACGCCGCGGTTGAAGAAACGAGCATGTATCCAGATCAGTTTGCTTACCCGCACATCATATAAGGCACGTTTATGGGAGTCAGAGCCACCGTGATCATTCCAACATTTGGAGAGGCATTGTTCGCTCAATGGGCCGTTAAAAGCGTTCAGAGCCAAACTGTCAAGGAGCTCGAGATTTGCGTCATCTGCGATGGTTCTCCCGAACACATGATAAGTTTTTTTACGGACATGTCGCGGGAGGATTCTCGCATAATGGTATACCGCTATCCCAAATCACCCCGGACGGGAGAACCCTATCGGGATACGGTTATTAAACAAACCACCGGCAACATTATCTGTTATTGTGCTCATGACGATTTATGGCTTCCGAATCACGTTGAGGAGATGGAGGCGTCACTGAAGACGAGTTCGTTTACCCACTCTTTGCATGTCAATGTGAATCTTCCCGAAAAAATCAAAGGGAGAGACAGTTTGTTTTCTCACATTTTTTTTATCAACATAAGAAAATCTAGCGCGCAAAGAAAAATGATGAAGGGTACAAATTTCTTTGGCCTGACTTACGGAGCGCATACACGGGACAGTTACTTCAGGCTCAAAAGCGGGTGGGTGACCACACCCCAAAAGGATGTGCCGACCGATTTATACATGTGGCGCAAATTTTTGGCGGCCTTTCCGGATGAATGCCAGACAATTATGAAAATCACTGCATTTAAATTTCCGATCGGCCCCAGAAAAAACTGGTCGCAGCAACAACGAAGCGATGAACTACGGTATTATTTTATTAAGATTCAGAACCCGGATTTTGCCTACACAATTTCAAAATATTATCTCCGTAAAAGATACAAGGTGAAATATACCGGTAAACGGTTAACGCAACGTATTCGAATTAGGGTTCGGAGATTGATTGCCTTTCCCTGACCAAATCATACAGAATTAATCGATCCAACATATTATAAACAGGCAGTTATGAGTATTCTGCATGACCGTATCGGCAATTCTCCATCCCATGCTTTGTGCTTGTTACTGCCTCCATGCTGTGATAAAAAAATGAAGGATTTCATTCTCCAGAACTACCATGAACAGGAAAGGGCCGATTCACTATTCTCTCCCAAAGGAGGCACTCCTCATGGAATATCTGTTTGTGACCTTCGATGATGACCGCGAGGTAGTTGTAGACGACGCGGTCCAGGGCAGGACCAACGAAGTCTTGGAACTGGAACGGGGAACTCATACGGTGACCCTTACATCGCCGCCCTCCGATTTTCGACCGAAAGATGAGGTGACGATTGCTCTTGACGGGACAACGGCTATTACCCCAAGGGAGGTGTGCTATGAGAAAGTGGCATCCTAGTTCTTATTGTGCACTGTTGGCGGTCATTGTCGTTCTTGTAAACGGCTGTGCCCACTATCCGCTCAATCAACCTCTGGACACAAGCGGACAAGCCATCCCCTATGAGTTCGATCAATTGACCGCCCCTGCCGATGCCGACGAAACGTTCGTCGTCCTTGCCTTCTCCGGCGGCGGCACGAGAGCGGCCGCCCTGTCGTACGGTGTGTTGAAAGCACTGCGCGACAATCGGCTGCCCGACGGCAGCGGGTCACTCCTCGACGATGTCGATATTATCTCCACCGTATCCGGCGGATCGTTCACGGGGGCATACTATGCGCTCTTCGGAGAGAGCATCTTTGATAATTTCACGGAGAAATTCCTCAAACGCAACATAGAAAAGGAACTTTTCCTGAAGCTCTTCAACCCGTACAACTGGGTGCGGCTTGCCTCTCCCTGTTTCAACCGGATCGACCTGGCCGCCGAACTGTATGATGAAACCATCTTCGAATCCAAGACATTCGGTACTCTGGTACGAAAGGCAAAGCGGCCGTTTTTGATCATGAACGCGACGAACCTCTTTAACGGCGCCCGCTTCGAGTTCACCGGCGTTCAGTTTTATTACATCGGTTCAGACATTCTCACCTATCCCATTGCCCGTGCCGTCGCCGCGTCATCGGCCTTTCCATATCTGCTCTCTCCCATAACGCTCGCGAACTACTACGAGACGGCAGGATGTACGGTGAAGAAGAAGGAGGCGCTCGCCCTCGAAGATTACTGGCGCAACAAGCGGCGCTATTCCGCGGCATACAATAAGACACTGTACGCCGATCAGGATGAACATCCCTACGTGCACGTCATGGACGGCGGCCTCGCGGACAATATCGGGTTGAGAGCGATATACGATCTCTATGTGCGGGGTGATATTCGGGAAAGGATCAACAGCGGAAGGATAACGAGATTCCTCGTCATTGTGGTCAACGCGAAAACGGAAAAAAGTGAATGGTGTGATCAAAAGGAAAGTCCACCCGGTTTGATGAAGGTGGGATACAAAACGTCCACGGTGTCCATGGACAATTATTCCTTCGAAACGGTAGAGATGTTCAAAGAGGCGGCCGGCGAGAGAATGAAGGCGCAGCAGTATCTGACGGCATGCCAGAAAAAGCTGGACGAACACTCCGCGGACGGATTTACACTGCCGCGCATAGCGGGTGGCGACATGAAACTATATGTCGTCGACCTCTCCTTCAACAATCTCTCCGACGAAACCGAAAAGGATTTTTTCAACAACCTCCCCACGTCCTTTGCCTTGCGTGAAAGCGAGGTGGAAAGATTAATCGAGGTGGGCGGCCGCCTGCTTTGTGAACACCCTGAGTTCACGAGATTTATAGCAGAGTATGAATAGAGTGAACAACAGGTTATTATTTTCCTGCAAAGTTGAAACAGGAGAGAATAGAAACGCTATCGTTTCTGTTACTGTGTCCTGACAAGACGAAACCCCAGGTAACCGCCCTTGCAGCCCGGGTTGTAGATAAGGCGATAGGCAGAGCGGCAGATCTCCGCACTGCTGTACCAGCTCCCGCCGCGATACACGCGGTCGGCACCGTCCCTGCACAACGGGTCGACGACGCCGTCCCGATACGTATCCGTGACAACACCGATACCGCTTCGGTAACTGCATTGATCGTCGCACCACTCCCAGACATTGCCGATCATATCGTAAACACCCCAGGCATTGGGTTCTTTCAGACCCACCGGATGAGGACCGCATCGGGAGCAGGGTTCCTGCTTGTCCACCCATCGGGAACAGTCATAGGCGCCGTCATACTCAACACAGCTGTTGCCGCCGTACCACGCGATAGGGTCAAGCTCGGGGGCGTTGTTTGACCCGATCATGCGCATCGGTCCCGTATAGAGGGCCGTTTCCGTGCCCGCTCGACAGGCATACTCCCACTGAGCCTCCGTGGGCAGACGGTATGCGACCGTTCCTTCTTTCGCGTTCAGTTTTGTGATGAAAGCCTGCGCGTCATGCCACGACACATTCTCCACGGGGCAGTCATCGCCGCAGTGCTGAAAATGGGACGGATTTTCCCCCATGACGGCCCGCCACTGTCCCTGCGTCACTTCCGTTGTCTGCATGTAAAAAGACCGCGTAATTGTTACCCGGTGTCGTGTCTCATCGTCATTGCGCTCCGACTCAGAGAGAGGACTACCCATCATGAAACTCCCGGCGGGTATGAGAACAAAGGTCTGACCGATAGAGTTGGTGACTGTTGCAACCGCCTCTCTGCTGGTGGGCTCTCCGGCAGCAGGACCGACGGCAATGGACAGAACCGCGGAGAGTAAAAGGACAACAATGCCGACCTTTATCGCGCATTTCATTGAAACACCTCACAACGCATCACTGCACTGCCGTTTAGCACAGAGTGGAGAAGAAGAACAATGGTCTTCGTGAATTTCAAAAGGATTTCCCTTAATCACGGGGACGTACAATCCGTTATAGCGACGTATCGCACTATTTGTTCCTCAAGGCGATGCTAGGTTACATTTTCCTCTCGTACTTGTCATAGAGGTGATATTGTGGTAAAAGCTACACGATTCTATTCAGTTGGAGCAGAATGAAGGAGAAGCAGCAGTAAAATATTATTCATCGAGGAGAAATCGATGATGTGACAATTAAGAGCCCCGCTTCTGTTACGGATGACGGGGTTTTTTTACGTTGTCAGTGGATGTTATGCGGTTCTTTATAATCTACCACTAAGGAGAGAACATTATAGATATATCTATCTGTAATGTAAGTATTTATTAGTGATTTATTTGACTGTAGTAAAAGGACTTTATACTGCACATGCGCAGTAATAATATTATTCGCAGAGAACTATATAAAAACTGGTTAGGTGTTTCATAAACATCAAGGGTCGAACATCATGGAGGATGCCCCTATGAAAACCTATCTATTTTGCGTACTCAGTATTTTTATCGCAACAGCCGCGCAAAGCCAAGATTTCACAACGATGGAGGCCAAAAGAGCTACATTCCTCAACAATGCGATCTCAAAGCTTTCTATCAAAGTAGATCCGGTGCAAATCGAAAGCATAAAGTGGCAAGTGGCAAAGTGGAAGATTACTAACAATGAAGAGGACTGGATCAAGGTGACGGACGCGGTTTACATGGCAAGCAAGGCGTCTGACTCGAAGTCGGAAGTTACTATTTCCACCTCTGCTGGAAGTGGCGCAACCGTAAAATACCAGACACTTGGACAACGAAAGCGCAACGAGACACCCACCACAGCGAAGGGGCTTACCGTGACTGTGGAAAAGATGTATATAGGGATGTATCACATCTGGTCCGAACGCAAAGGGGGTCCAACGTCCAGCAAAAATGACCAGTTTGATATAGCAGGACTAAAAGAAAAGGTGACTCTAAAGGAGACCAATTGATGGTGGATGCAGAATCACTGAAAACTGGAGGTCAGTGGCTCGGGGCAGCTTCAGGTGTTGGCGTTCCCGCATTTGCCTTTTTTTCCTCATTCCCGCCGCCATTTCTCCCAAGCATAAGCCTTATCAGTGCCGCGCTATCGGGTGCTATTTTAGTCATTGCAGTCGCGTGGAAACCGAAGGCCGACGGACAAAATCAGACGCTTCCCCGTATTGTGAAGCAGGGTAAGCGGTTCCTATCCTTGTCGGTCCCGCTGCTAATCGGCTACATTCTTCTTTTACAATTTACGACCGTACCTATGCCAACGCAGCCGAGCACCCGCCTCCAAATTGGTTTCGGCATGTTAGATTGGACGCTCACGGAGGCTGCGAAAGACTGGAAGAGTTCCAATCCTTCGCTGACTGTTGCGCAGATGATAAAGAATGAGGCAGCATTTACTCAGGACCGCATCGGGATTCTTTGGCAGACGTGGTCAATCTATATCGCAGGATTTCTGCTGATTGTGCTTTACTTATCGGCGTTCATTGCCTGGACTAGCGGCTTTGCGCTGCTTGCAAAACAGCGTTCAATCAGCCAAAAACGAGAAAAGAGAAAAAAATATGTGCACTAGTAAAAACACCAAACAAGCCAGTGCATTGGATTGCCATTCCGTTGTGCTTCATGGCAACCAGTAACCGGCAGCGTTAAAGATAAAGACAAAATAAAGATCAAGACGGTATTTTTAACATAACGGAGTAAATGAGCCGAAATATTTTACGCAAACTTCCCTTCATATGTTGAATGATTCCAGTGAAATTTTGCATCCGACACTTTATTTGCCATCAAACCTACATTATGGTAGGATGCAATCACGTTTACATCATAATGTGACGGAATAAGGGTATTTTTATTGCAGAAGGTGACCCATGAGTGTGTCAAAAGCGAGTATAATAGAGACCGATACAGCGCACGTGAATGAAAGGCTGAACCTTTTGTGGGAGATCAGCAGGGCCCTGGACAACAGCCTGGATCTGCGCGAGGTCGTTCAGCCCGTTCTGACGACCCTGGCGGAGCGGATGGGCATGGTTCGGGGTATCCTTACGTTGCTGAATCGCCAGACGGGAGAGATATTCATCGAAGCGGCCCATGGTCTCTCGGAGACGCAGAAACGACGGGGCCGGTACAAAATCGGCGAGGGTATCATCGGGCAGGTCGTCCAGACGGGAAAGGCCGTGGTGATTCCCCGTGTCTCCGACGAGCCGCGCTTTCTCAATCGCACGGGCACACTCGATGAATTCGGTGCCGAAAACGTTTCGTTTATCTGCGTGCCCATCAAACTGGGGAACGAAGTGATCGGCACCCTCAGTGTCGACCGTATTGAAGACACGGAGGAATCACTTGACGGCGATGCGCGGCTTCTCTCCATCATCGCCGCCATGGTGGCCCAGGCGGTCCGCCTCCGGCAGGAGGTGCAGGAAGAGCGCGAAATGCTCATCAACGAGAACCTCAGGCTCCAGAGCGAACTGAAGGAACGGTTCCATCCGTCGAATATCATCGGAAACTCCCGCGCCATGCAGGAGGTCTACCAGCTTATCGCCCAGGTGTCCCAGAGCGAGGCGAACGTGCTCATCCGCGGTGAAAGCGGCACGGGGAAGGAACTGGTCGCTCATGCCATCCATTACAACAGCCCGCGGGCGAACAAACCCTTCGTCAAGGTGAACTGCGCGGCTTTGCCGGAGACGATCCTGGAGAGCGAACTCTTCGGCCATGAGAAGGGGGCCTTTACGGGTGCTATCGCGCAGCGGGCGGGGCGCTTTGAACTGGCGAAGGGCGGCACCATCTTTCTTGACGAGGTGGGGGACTTCCCGGCGACGGTCCAGATCAAGCTGCTCCGCGTCCTGCAGGAGCGGGAATTCGAGCGCGTGGGGGGCGTCAGCACCATGAAGGCCGATGTGCGTATCATCGCCGCGACGAATCGCGACCTTGAGGCGATGATTACGGAAGGCAATTTCCGGGAAGATCTCTACTACCGGTTGAATGTGTTTCCCATTTTCGTGCCGCCACTCAGGGAACGAAAAACGGACATACCACTGCTGGCGGATTTTTTTACGGAGCGGTATGCCAAATCCAATAACAAGAAGGTGCTCCGCATCTGTACTCATGCCCTCGATATGTTCATGAGCTACCACTGGCCGGGGAACGTGCGGGAACTGGAGAACTCCATCGAGAGAGCGGTCCTTCTCACACAGGACGGGGTAATCCACGGGTTCCACCTGGCGCCGTCGCTCCAGACCTCGACCTATTCGGGCACGGTGTACGAGGGGACGCTGGAGGGGGCGCTGGAGGAACTGGAGCATGATCTCATCGTGGACGCGCTCAAGACCACACGGGGAAATGTGGCGAAGGCGTCGAAGATACTCGGGACGAGCGAACGAATTCTCGGGTTGAGGATCAAGAAATACGGCCTCAACCCCAAGAGATTCCGTACGTAAATGTAGCAATCCTGATAAAATCCTACAATAATGTAGTGATATCTGCCGACATGAGCGGTCGGCGCGGAGAAACGGGCGCGGCGGCCGTTTTTTTGGTGCGAACATAGTAAGTAATATCAAATGATTAATTACTTTTTACCACAGATCGGTGCTTTTTGGCACCGCCATTGCAAACTTCACCAGCCGGGAAAGTAAAACAGTATTCCCCGTTGCATACGGATGATAATGTTACCCCGGCTTGGAACCATGGAAAAGGAGCAATACCGATGACCACGAAAGACAAGGATTACGTTCTGAAGCAGGTCAGGGATAACAACGTCCGTTTCATCCGTTTGTGGTTTACCGATGTCCTGGGCATGCTCAAGAGCTTCGCCATCTCGCCGGAGGAACTTGAAGGCGCACTCGAAGAAGGCATGGGGTTCGACGGTTCGTCCATCGAGGGGTTCGCCCGGATCGAAGAGAGCGACATGATCGCAAAGCCCGATCCGGAGACTTTTGTTCTTCTTCCCTGGCGTGCCGGGGATAACATGAATGTGGCGCGGATGTTCTGCGATGTCTTGCGCCCCGACGGTACACCTTATGAGGGCGACCCGCGCTACGCCCTGAAGCGGAACCTGAAGAAGGCAGCGGACATGGGGTATACCTTCTTCGTGGGACCGGAACTGGAGTTCTTCTATTTCAAGAGCGCCAAGGGCAAGCCTGAAATTCTCGACTGCGGCGGGTATTTCGACCTGACGCCGCTCGATGTGGCGAGTGACCTCAGGAGGGACACGATTCTCACCCTCGAATCGATGGGGGTGAAAGTCGAGTACAGTCACCATGAAGTGGCGCCGAGCCAGCACGAGATCGATTTGCGTTACGCGGAAGGGCTGCAGATGGCGGACGCGGCCATGACCTATCGTCTGACGGTGAAGGAAATCGCCATGAAGTACGGCGTATACGCAACGTTTATGCCGAAACCGCTGTTCGGAGAGAACGGAAACGGCATGCACGTGCATCAGTCGCTTTTCCGGGACGGCGAGAATGCCTTTTTTGATGAAAGCGACGAATATTATCTTTCCGATATCGGAAAGAGCTATATTGCGGGGCTCCTGAAATACGCGCCGGAACTGACCTGTATCGTCGCGCAGTGGGTCAATTCCTACAAGCGGCTGGTGCCGGGCTACGAGGCGCCCGTCTACATCTCCTGGGCGCGCCGCAACCGGTCGGCGCTCATTCGCGTGCCCATGTACAAGCCGGGGAAGTCAAAGGCGACGCGCATGGAATTCCGGTGCCCCGATCCCGCGTGCAATCCCTATCTCGCCTTTGCCGTGATGCTGGCGGCGGGCCTGAAGGGTATGGAAGAAAAAATGGTGCTCGAACCGCCCATAGAAGAAGATATTTTTGAGATGTCCGATGCGGAACGGGCGGAACGGGGCATCCAGTCACTCCCGGGCAGCCTGGGGGAGGCGATCGATGTGACCGAGAAAAGTTCCCTGGTCCGTGAGGCCCTGGGCGATCATATATTCGAGAAGTTCATCTCGAACAAGAAGATGGAATGGGAAAAATACCGGATGCATGTGAGCGAGTACGAACTCGCCAAGTATCTGCCCATTCTATAAAGAGAACGATAGGAAAGGACGGAAGGTTCCATGAAAAACATTCTCATCATCAGCCATGACGGCGCGGACGGTACGGAATTCATCCACGGCATACTGATGTCAGGCGGTGCATTTGTGAGCGTTGTCGACGAGTCCGCCGGCGATTCACTGCCCGACGATGTCTTTTATTACGACGGTATTGTCGTAATAGGCGGCGCTCCAAGGCAGGGTGGAAATGGCAATGGGAATGGAAAAAGGTATGCGTCTTTTCTTTTCGATGAACTTCGCTTCCTGAAACGGGCCGTCGACGCGGACATCCCGGTTATGGGGTTGTCCGGCGGTGCCCGCCGTGTCGCTGAAGCGTGTGGGGCAGGTGCATCCACCGTGAACGGCACGAAAGCAACGTGGGAGAATTTTGCCCTGACGGCCACGGGGCGGCGGGATATGCTCTTTTACGGTCTGCCACGGTCAATGTGGCTTCCAATGCCGGGAGACGATGTGTTCGCTCTTCCCCAGGGAGCGACCATTCTGGCGACGTCGGGAAACGATGTGTACCAGGCGTTCCGGTACCGGAACGCCTACGGCGTACACTACAGCCTTTCCCGTGGAAACGGTAATGGAGGTTCCACTGTGCCGGAGTCCGTCGTGAATGTGTCCCTTTCCGGCGGTGCCTGTCGTCCCGGGACGGATATTTACAAAAAGACACGGGCCATCTGCCTGAATTTCCTGTACCTGGCCGATATGAGGGCGAAGGCTTTCGATACCGAGTGCGGTTCGGAACAGTGGCTGATTGGACAGGCCGAAGTTAATAACTGGAAAATCGCATAATCGGCGCATTGGTAACGCGGCGGAAGTCCTCATGGAGGGTTTTCGCCGGTGCGGGGAAATGTGTGCGACCCGAAAGAGGTCCTGAGATTGATTTGGGAATTGATAATTCTATTCGGAGGTTAAACGGAGTGCTGAGAGAAACGGCAAAAGCGGAAAAGAGACGCGGTCTGCAACGGCTGATCTATAATCGTGACCTGTGCAAGGGGTGCTATCTGTGTTTGAATTTGTGCCCCAGCCAGGTGATTGTCAAATCAAAAGAACGCAACAGGCACGATGCCTATCCCATTGCATTTGAAGAGAGTTCCGACCGGACCTGTACGGGATGCGGCATCTGTTCCATGATCTGTCCCGACTATGCGATTCGTATTGCGGGATAGCCGGTAAGGGCGACAGTGTATGTGCGGCATCGTGGGAATCATCAGTACGGACGGCCGGATGATCGACGGCGCTCCTATCGCGGAGGCGATTGCCATCCAGCGCGAACGGGGCAACGGCCTGGGCGGCGGCTTCGCCGTTTACGGGTGTTATGAGGAACACAAAGAGGACTACGCCTTTCACGTGATGTTTGAGGGCGACCGCAACAGTGCCGCTATCGCCGTTGCCGAGGATTACCTGAAAAAAAGGATGCGCATCACCCGGTCCGAGGAGATCCCCGTCTATCCCAGCGACAGGGTGCCCCGCGGTCCCTATTTCAAACGCTATTTTCTCCGGCCCATCGAGGAATTTCTCTCACCGGATCAGTCTGAACAGAACTACATTTTGGAAACGGTGATGACCCTGAACATGATGACGGATGTCTTTGTCGTCTCATCGGGCAAGAATATGGGTGTCTTCAAGGGTATGGGCTACCCGGAAGACATCGCCGACTATTTCCGCATCGAAGATTACCGCGGCTACATGTGGACGGCGCATAACCGGTTTCCCACGAACACGCCTGGCTGGTGGGGCGGGGCCCATCCCTTTACCATCCTCGACAAGGCCGTCGTTCATAACGGGGAGATCACCAGTTACGGAACGAACCGCCGGTGGCTGGAGATGCACGGCTATTACTGCCTGCTCCGCACGGACACGGAGGTTATCGCCTATATCTATGACAAGCTGACCCGACAGGACAATCTCCCAAAGGAAGCGGCCTGTACCGTTATGGCGCCCGCCCTATGGGATGATATCGACCGGCGAAACGACGACGTCCAGCGGGCCTTCCGACAGATCTATGCCTCCGCCATCGTGAACGGACCCTTCGGGATCGTGATCACACACTCGAAGGGTGCCATCATACTGAACGACCGCAACAAACTGCGTCCCCTCGTTTGCGCGTGGGCGGGGTCCACCTGTTACGCCTCCTCCGAAGAATGCAGTATCCGTCTTCTCTCACCGAAAGTGGACGAAATCTGGTCGCCCCGCGGCGGTGAACCCGTATTCGTCGATATTCCCGTGCATTAAGAATAGGAAGTACACCCCGGAAATGAAAAACAACTGGAAAACCATGCCGGCCTTTCATCCGGAATTCGATCTCAGCCGGTGCGATTATCAGAACGGATGCAGCGTCTGCGCCCACGAATGTTCCTTCGGCGAGATATCCCTCATTCCCGTGAAGAAGGACAACGGCGACGTCACGTACCGTCCCTGGGCGAACATGACCGCCTGCAACGCCTGCCAGCGGTGCGTGAAGATGTGTCCGCAGGGCGCGATCCATATCGCATCGCAGCCCATGCACACCTCCCACAGTTACTGGACCCCGGAAAAGGTCGGCCACGTCTGGCGCCAGGCGCGGTCTCGGGGCGGCGTCCTTCTCGTGGGGACGGGTGCAACGGGACCGCAGAAGAGATATTTTGATTACATCATGTTCGATGCCTGCCAGGTGACGAACCCCTCCATCGATCCCCTGAGAGAGCCTATGGAGATCAGGCGCTATCTTGGGAGAAAACCTCAGAAGTACGGGGAGGAAATGAGTCCCCAGTTGAAGCTGGACGTGCCCATTATGTTCGGAGCTATGAGCTTCGGCGCGCTGAACCTTCGCGTCCACGAGGCGGAGGCTCGAGCGACGAAGGAGGCGGGCACCTTCTGGAATACCGGCGAGGGGGGGTTCCACGAGAAGCTGAGATCATTCGGTGGGAACACCATCGTTCAGGTCGCCTCCGGCCGCTTCGGTGTGAGCGAGGACTACCTGAACGCCGCCGCGGCCGTGGAGATCAAGATCGGTCAGGGCGCGAAACCGGGCATCGGCGGCCACCTGCCGGGTGAGAAAGTGTCCGATGCCGTATCGAAGACACGCATGATTCCCCGGGGGACGGACGCCCTGTCGCCGGCGCCGCATCACGACATTTATTCCATCGAGGACTTGCGCCAGCTGATATACGCGATCAAGGAGGCGACGCAATACGCGGTACCTGTTTCAGTGAAGATCGCCGCCGTTCATAACGTGGCGCCCATCGTGAGCGGCATCGCACGAGCGGGCGCTGACATCATCGCCATCGATGGATTCCGCGGCGGAACGGGAGCGACGCCGTACCAGATTCGACAGAATACGGGCATACCCGTGGAACTTGCCATCGCTGCGGCGGACACGCGTCTCCGGGAGGAAGGTATCAGGGACACGGTCAGCCTCATCGCCTCGGGCGGCATTCAATGTTCCTCCGATGTCCTGAAGGCCATCTGCCTCGGGGCGGATGCCGTGTATGTTGCCACATCCGTCCTCCTCGCACTGGGCTGCGGCATGTGCCAGCGGTGCTTTACGGGTAAGTGTCCCTACGGCATCACCACCAATCGGCCGGATCTGGCGGAGCGCATCGATGTGGACGAGGCGGCGGCAGCGCTCGGTAATCTGATCCATGCCTGGGGCGAGGAGATCAAGGAACTGATGGGATCCATGGGCATCAGCGCCATCGAGGCGCTCAGGGGAAACAGGGACCGTTTGAAAGGTGTCGGTCTCACGGACGAGGAATTACGGATTTTGGGGATCGGTCATGCCGGAGCATAGAGACATCACGGTCATCAACGCCAAGGGCCTGTACTACCGGATGTTGAACAGGCAGATCAAGGCCGTTCTCGGCCGCCAGAAGAATGCCGTTATCGTGCGCAACGTCCTCGGCCAGCGTTATATCGGATGCGGCCTCAATGGCAGCAAGGCCTTGGAGATATACGGCACGCCCGGCCAGGACCTCGGCGCCTTTCTGAACGGAGCGAAACTCATCGTCCACGGAAATGCGCAGGACGGCGTGGGCAACACCATGAACGACGGCAAGATCGTCATTCACGGAAAGGCGGGAGAGATACCGGGCCACTCCATGAGGGGAGGCACGATATTCATCCGCGATGACGTGGAATATCGTGCGGGTATCCACATGAAGGAATACCGTGACAAGATCCCGGTCATTGTTGTCGGCGGTACAGCGAAGGATTACTGCGGTGAGTACATGGCCGGCGGGCGCATCGTCGTTCTCAATCGCGGGGAAAAGCCGGGTTCCCCCGTAGGATACGATGTCGGTACGGGCATCCACGGCGGCATTATCTATGTCAGGGGACCTGTTGACGACTATCAGTTGGGGATCGGGGCCGTCGTCGCCGCGATGGACGATGATGATCGGGCCTTTCTCACAACGATCCTCGCGGAATACTCTGCCGACCTTGGAATGCATCTCGGCGACATCGCAGTCGATCAGTTTACAAAGATCACAAAGAAAGGCCACCGTCCCTTTGCCAATCTCTATACACCGGGCATGAACCTGAAGACGGAAAAGCCGCGTCACTTCAATTTGACGCCTCCCTGCATGAATGCCTGTCCCACAGGCATTCCCACGCCTGTCTTCCTCAATCTCATCAAGGACGGAAAAGTTCAGGATGCCCAGCGACTCATGGACGAGTACACGCCCTTCCGTATGTCCGTCTGCGGTACGGTCTGCCCCGCCCCCTGCATGGACGCGTGCACCCGGAACGCCATCGACAGCCCCGTCGCCCTCAGGGATATCGCGCGGCAGTATTACCCGTCTTTCAGGCCCACTGTGGCGAAAACCGCCTATGATGAGAGGGTGGCCGTGATCGGCGCCGGACCCGCGGGATTGTCAACCGCGTGGCAACTGGCGCGGCGGGGATATACGGTGACCATCTACGAGGGGCGGGACGACATCGGCGGGAAGCTGAGAGCGGCCATTCCCCGCGACCGTTTGCCCGACGCTTTTTTGAAAAAGGATCTGGAGCGTATCCGGTCACTGCCCATTGCCTGGCATGTGGGTGCCCACGTCGACGCTACAATGATGGAGAGCATCAGGGCGGAAAATGATGCCGTGCTCATTGCCACGGGTGCGTCCGTGACGCGGCGCATCGCCTATCCCGGCGGGGAGCGGATACAATCGGGGCTCTCTTTTCTGACGGATATCAATGAGGGCACACCTCGTGATATGACGGGACAGTCCGTCGTCATTATCGGAGCCGGGAATGTGGGCATGGATATCGCGTGCGAAGCCTGGCGTCTCGGTGCAAAGCAGGTGACAGCCGTCGATATTCAGAAACCCCTTGCCTTCGGACAGGAACGGGATGCGGCGATGGAACGGGGGACCCGGATACTCTGGCCGAAGACGGTGAAGCGCCTCGACAAAAAACATATGTACTTCACCGACGGGACGCGCCTGACTGCGGATACGGCCTTCTTCAGCATCGGCGAGACGCCCGACACGTCCTATCTGCCGGAATCCGTTTTTGTCGACGAACGGGGCTATGTCGGTACAGGGGACCGGTCCTTTCAGACGAGCGATGCGAAGGTTTTCGCCTGCGGCGACATAGTCCGGCAGGGTCTCGTCACCGACGCCGTGGGGATGGGGCGCCTGGCGGCCATGGAAGTTCACTCCTTCCTCCGGGGAGAGCCCTTTGCCTTTCCCGAAAAACGGCCCGTCGCCAAGAGCCGTATCCGGACGGCCTATTTCGGCGGTGAGACAGAGGAAGTGGACCGATGCATCAGTTGCGGGACGTGCATTCTCTGCGATACCTGCATCGATATGTGCCCGCAAGAGGCTCTTTCCCGCAATGGCGATGTGTTCACCGTCGATACGGACCGGTGTACACTCTGTTATACCTGTATCAGTGTCTGCCCCCGCGGCGCGATACAGGTCGAGGATATCACCGGGACCACACCGGCGGATGAACCCGCGGCGAACTGATTAAAAGATTCCGTGCCCCATCACTCTTTTTATAACGGTTGATTTCATGTAAGATGCGCATAACCATGTGCTGAAGAAGTGAGTCGTCATGCCTGCGTCAGAGATAGGAACGTATTTTGCGAGATGGATAATGCGATGGAGGGGATGGCGTTTGTACATGGGCCGGGATCCTCGTTTCCTGCCGCCCCGGTCCATCGTCGTTTTTCCCTCTCTGCCGTTTCTGTGTGCCTGCGGTCTCGCCGGTATTATAGCTGTTAACCGACCTGTGCCCGCCGATCCGTCGATGACGGAGCGTCTCACTGCCCGGATGGAGGACGTGATGAACAAGGGCATCGCCCGTGTCATCGCGGGTATGATCCCCGTCGACGGCTACTGCGCCGGTGATGCGGTCCTGGCGGAGGTGGAAGGGATCGTGGACGGCCTCAAGTGTGAATCTTCCCTTCTGTCGGTGCTGTCCGGCGGTACGCCCCTGGCGGACTTGTCCCGCACAGGAGAAAAGGCCGCCCGCTTCGTCTCAGACGAGGAGACAGCTCTGGAGAAGAGCGGCGATTGCCTGTCATCCCGCGACATCGAATCGGTAAATCACACCTTTGAAAGGATTAAGGACGCCGTCTGGGCGCTGAACGAGGATATCCTGCGAAGTATAAGGGATGTCTCATATATTGCCGGATTATCTAAAGAAACCGATCTTTCCCCGGAGATCTTTCGCCGGTTTCGGAAGATTACATTTCTCCTGAATGCCCTCGATCGCCTCGAGGTGAGGGGCCGCGATTCCGCGGGCGTCCAGATCGCCGTGACCTTCGACGATGGCACGACCTGCGAGCGCTGTTTCTCCCGCCTTCGCATGGAGGGTCTCGCGGAAGACCTGGCCGCCCGGTCACAGCCGGGCGATCTCATCGACGGTGCGATTCATCTCATACGGAGTAACGGACGCAGCCGTCCACCCGTGGTGACCTTTACATACAAGAAGGCGGCCGTGACGGGTGAACTCGGGGAGAACGGGCGTTACCTGAGACGGCGTATTCGGGAAGACCGCGTCCTGCATACGGTGCTCAACGAGGCCGACGGCACGGATGTTTCCATGGGTCATACGCGATGGGCATCTGTCGGCTCCATAACCGCGGAGAACTGCCATCCCGTGAATAATTTCACGGTGGACGACGGAGCGGAAGCGGTAGAGAGAAATTCGCCCGTCGTCATGGATTTCCCCCATTACGGCCCAGGCCCGTGGACGATCAGCGTCGCCCTGAACGGAGACATCGATAATTACAACGCCTTACGGGAGACGTTCGAGAAGTCGCAGGAGTCGCGCATCGACCATCGCGTCACCACGGACACGAAGATCATCCCCATCCGAATAGAAGAGCACCTGAAAGCGGGACGGGACCTGAAAGAGGCCTTCCGCCGGGCCCTGAACGAGTTCGAGGGGTCTCATGCCATCGCCATGCAGAGTACCTGCGAGCCGGGCGCGATCTATCTTGCCCTGAAGGGAAGCGGCCAGGCGCTCTATGTGGGCCTTGCCGACGACGAGTACGTGTTCGCCTCGGAAATATACGGTATCGTGGAAAGAACGCGCCGTTTCATTGCCATGGACGGTGAAAAGGAACACGTTCCCGGTGATGTGTCAACGCGGGGTCAGATTTTCATTCTGGACGGCAAACGCGGCGGGTCCCTCTCCGGCATCGAGGCCCTGTACTATGACGGGTGCCCGATCACGCTGGGTGACGGGGATATACGGCACGCGGAGATGACCACACGCGATATTAACAGGAAGGACTATCCCCATTTCCTCCTGAAGGAGATCATCGAGGCGCCCCGCTCAGTTCAGAAGACTTTGCGGGGGAAGTATCGCATCGTCACAGGCGTTGCGGGCGAGCACTGCGAGTTCACTATCGGCGACGACATCGTTCCACCGGACATCAGGCGCGCGCTGACGGGGGGACGCATCAGGCGGATATTCCTGGTGGGGCAGGGAACGGCGGCCGTAGCCGGCGCGGCCATCGCCTGGATATTCGACCGCTGCACGGCGGGGGCGCCGGTGACGGTGCACGCGAAAAAGGCGACGGACGTGAGCGGTTATTTCCTGAAGGACTCCATGGCCGATACGCTGATCGTCGCCGTGACGCAGTCGGGAACCACGACCGACACGAACCGTGCCGTGGCCATGGCGCGTGAACGGGGCGCGCACCTCATAGCCATCGTCAATCGGCGGCAGTCCGACATTACGCAGAAGGTCCACGGTGTCTTCTACACGAGCGATGGACGGGACATTGAAATGTCCGTGGCCTCCACGAAGGCCTTTTACTCCCAGGTCGCAGCGGGATATATCCTCGCCCTCTATTGCGGATCGCTGCTGGGCGTCATGAGTGATGCGGCCGTTCGGGAGGACATCCGGTCCCTCGAAGGGTTGCCGGAGGTGATGGACTCGATTATCCGGAATAGGGAAATAATCAGAACGGCGGCGTGGGTGACAGCGAAGAAGAAGAGATACTGGGCCGTCGTGGGGAGCGGCCCGAACAAGATCGCCTCCGACGAGATCCGGATCAAGCTTAGCGAACTGTGCTACAAGACCATCTCCACGGATGTGACGGAAGACAAAAAGCATATCGATCTCTCGTCGGAGCCGCTGATCCTCCTGTGCGCCGCCGGCAACCCGCCGCCGGTGACGGAGGATATCGTCAAGGATGCGGAAATATTCGCTGCGCACAACAGTACCGTCATCGCTGTTGCCGAGGAGGGAGAACATCGGTTCGACGGGTGCGCGACACACGTTGTACCCGTGCCATCCGTGCGGTCCCCGCTGTCGATCATCGTCAATACGCTGGCCGGCCATCTCTGGGGGTATTACGCGGCGCTGAGCATCGACGAGGAAGCTCAGATCATCCGGCGGTTCCGGTCGACGCTGGCAACGCATACCACGACCCTCGACAAAAAGGGATACTCGCTTTTCGAGTCGATAGCGGACCCTGATCTTCACCGCGACATCAAGGCATTTGCCGGGGAGTTCACCAGGCGGCGGCGGCAGGGTTATTACGGCACGCTCGACGTCGACACGGCGGCGGACTGCGCACTTCTTTTGAAATACGCCGCGGGCAGACTGTCCCTTGAAGATTACTGGGAAGAATACGGCGGTCAGGGCTTTTCACCGTCGCCCCTCGACATGCTCGACGTCACACTGGGGAAAGCCATCGACGAACTGGCGCGGCCCATTGACGCGATACGACATCAGGCGAAAACGGTTACCGTCGGAACGAGCAGGAAGGAAGTAGCGCTCAAAGGTCATGTCTTCGACCTCCTCCGCGAGCTGTCCTTCTCGCTGGAGAGCCTGACCACGCAGGACGGTCTCGGCATCAGCCGCATACAGCGGGTGGTCACGGCCGTGACGGGATACACCCTGTACCGGATCGAACGTCTCGACGACGAGGCGCGACCGGCTGAGGACTCGACCATCGTCATTGCAAAACGCGGGGGCATTTCAGCGACCATGACATCTCGGTTTGAAACGCCCGCCCCCCTGGTCGGGACGAAGAGGACGATCATCGAAAGCGGCGACCTCTATGCCGGTCGCGGTCGTTCCGACGGGATGTCCATCGTTATGATCCCTCTTCGCGGAGAGATGCTTCAGACGGCGTATATACTCCTCGTTCATGTCACTTTCGATGAATTCCCCGGCGTCGAAACGGTGAAGGCCGTCCTTGCCGAGAAATGGAACGCCCTCAAAGATCTCGTCAACGAATACAATATCGATTGGAAAGACGAGTATATATCGGACATTCCCGTCGATGAACTCCTCGGGGAATCGGCGGACCGTATTGCGCTCAGGATCATTGAAGGCATCGCGTGATATAGAAGAGAAAAAGTGCCTCGAAATCAGAGGGAAAACGTGATAGGAAGACCCTGTATCGAGACGAATACATCCCCGTGAAACACAGCGGGAACGAGCGAACAAAATGACGGTCTCGTAAGGAGTTATTATCAATGGATAAAATATTTTCGTTTACCGGAGCGCGGAAGATCGTTTTCGGCGACGGCGCGTTTGAGGGGCTGGCGGATCACATCGGTGAGATGAAGGGAAAACGGGCCTTTATCGTCCTCGACAGGGGACTTTCCCAAACAGGATTCGGGGAACGGATCGCAGATGTGCTGAGGCCGCGGGGCGTTCACTACGTCATCTTTGACGACATGGAACCGGAACCCGCTCTGGAATCAGCCGATAAGGGCGCGGAGAAGGCAAAAGAAGAGGGATGTGATATCGTTGTCGGTATCGGCGGCGGAAGCGCCATGGATCTTGCCAAGGCCGTCGCCGCCATCGTCACGAACGGCGGCCGGGCGGCGGATTATCTGGGATTGAACCTCGTTCCCGGTCCGGGGCTTCCGACGATTATGGTGCCCACGACCGCCGGAACGGGCAGCGAGGTGACCTTCACGGCGGTCTTCATGAGAAAAGAGATGAAGAAGAAGCAGGGTATGAACAGTCCCTACCTCTACCCGGACCTCGCGCTGCTCGATCCTGCGCTGACCGTGTCCGTGCCGCCTGAAGTAACCGCCACGACGGGCATCGATGCCCTCTGTCATGCCATCGAGTCTTATACATCGATCAATTCCACGCCCATGAGTGAAATGGTGTCACTGGAAGGTATCGCCCTGATCGCGGAGAATTTGCGTACCTGCGTCCACGATCCGGGAAACCGGGACGCGCGGTCGAACCAGCTTTTGGGGAGTCTCTATGCAGGGCTCGGACTGGCCAACGCCGGTGTGACGGCGGTTCATTCCCTGTCCTATCCCCTGGGCGGCTCTTTCGGCGTTCCCCACGGTCTGGCCAATACGCTTTTGCTGCCCGCGGTGATGCGCTATAATCTCCCGGGCGCGCTGGAAAAGTTCGCCGATATCGCCGCGGCGATGGGGGAAGTCGTCGATGATTACTCGCTGAGGGATCAGGCGGAAATCGCCGTGGATGCCGTGGAAATGCTTATCGAGGATTGCGGCATCGACACCTCTCTCGCCGATGTGGGAGTGGCGGAGGAGGACTTTCCCGCACTGGCTGAGGCAGCCATGGGCGTTCAGCGTCCGCTGGAGAATAATCCGCGGAAAATCACTCCGGTGGAGGCAATTCAGATATACCGGGAATCTTTCTAAATACCCCGGGTGGTGGCATGGACAAAAGCCCTTTCCCTATGACGACGTCTTGGGAAAGGGAACAGGGATTTCGAGCCGCAGAGCGCCAAGGACCCGCCGACAGATACAAGGATATTTCCATAATCGTCAAAGAAGAGGAGGGCATATATGCCGGGAAAAGAACTGATTGGAAAGGAAGAACTGAAGGAAGTCATGGACGTCATGGAAACGGGCGTCCTCATGCGATATGAATTCGATAAAGAAAGGAAAGGCGTGTACAAGGTCCGGGACTTTGAGGATGCCTTTCGGGCCTACTGCGGCGTCGAGCACGCCCTCGGCGTGACTTCGGGTTCGGCAGCGCTGGTCGTGGCCCTGAACGCCCTGGGCATCGGACCGGAAGACGAGGTTATCGTGCCCGCCTTCACATTTGTGGCCACCTTCGAGGCGGTCTGCGAAGTGGGGGCCGTGCCCGTCATGGCCGATATTGACGATACGCTGAATCTCAACCCCGATGTCATCGAATCTCTCATCACGCCGTCCACACGGGCGGTCATCCCCGTTCATATGTGCGGGGCTATGGCCCGTATCGACGAGATTGTCGCCGTGGCACGCAGGCACAACCTGATTGTTCTGGAAGACACCGCGCAGAGTTGCGGCGGTACATTCCAGGGGCGACACCTGGGCACCTTCGGTGACATGGGGACATTCAGTTTCGATTACGTCAAGACAATCACCGCCGGTGAGGGGGGTATGGTCATTACAAACGACAGGACCCTGGCGGACCGGGCGGAGTGGTATCACGATCACGGCCATCATCACGACCCCGCCCTGTCACGGGGGCAGGAAAAACACGAACTCATCGGCTTCAATTTCCGCATGAACGAGTTGCAGGGGGCCATCGGTCTCGCCCAGTTCCGGAAACTGGATTATATCGTGGGGGAACAGCGCAGGAACAAAGGGCGGATCAAGGAGATGCTGTCCCGCCTCAACGGTGTCGGGTTCCGGACGATTCCCGACCCCGACGGTGATACGGCGACCTTCATCGGATTCCATTTCGCCGATGAGGCGACGGCACATGCGGTCCAGAAGTCGCTCGGCGAAAATGGTGTGGACGCGGTGATATACAAGGACAATGCCTGGCACTACCTGCCCAATTGGGAGCATTTTCTCGAATATAAGACAATGAACCCGCGGAAATATCCCTTTCTGAATCCGGCCAACAAAGGTGTCGTCGATTACAACAGAGGGCGCATTCCCGTTGCTGAGAATCTCTTGGGCAGGACGCTCTTCATTCAGATACCCATTGTCGTCTCGGACGAGCGGTGGGGTGAGATAGAGCGGGCCGTCACCGCCGCGAAATCGGCGCTCACCGCGTAGGGATTATGGAGGATTAAACACGTGTCTCACCGCATCGTCTGCTTCATTCCCGCCCGGTACGAATCGTCCCGTTTCGAGGGAAAGCCCCTCGCCGATATCTGCGGGAAGCCGATGATACAGCACGTTTATGAACGGGTCGTCTCGGCGTCCGGCGTATCCTATGCCGCCGTTGCCACGGACGACGAACGGATTGCCGACGCCGTCCGGGCATTCGGCGGCAATGTGGTCATGACGGCGTCGACACACCGGAGCGGGACGGACCGGATCGCCGAAGCAGCGTCGTGTATTGACTGCGATGATCGCGACATCGTGGTGAACGTGCAGGGCGACCAGCCGCTCTTTGATCCCCGTCACGTGGAGGAGGTGACAATGCCGCTCCGCGACGATGACGGATGCGACTTCGCAACACTCATTTATCGCATTCGCCGAGAGGAGGAAATCACCCATCCGAACGCCGTCAAGGTGGTCATGGATGTTTACAACAACGCGCTGTACTTCTCGCGTGCGACGATTCCCTACGTGAGGAACCCGCTCTGTGAGACCGCTTATTACAAACATCACGGCATCTATGCGTACCGACGGTCTTTTCTTGCCGTCTTCGCCGGTCTGGAAACGGGGTACCTGGAGAGACGCGAATCACTTGAAATGCTCCGAGCGCTGGAATTTGGATACCGTATCAGGGTCGTGGAGACGGAGCATGATTCCGTCGAGGTGGATACGCCCGCGGAACTGGACCGCGTGCGGGCTCTTGTTGCCGGGTCTCCCAACGAAGAGGGTGCGGAGTGATCGCCATTATCGATTATCGGGCGGGCAACCTGAAGTCCGTCGAACGCGCCGTGAGTCATCTCGGGCATGATTGCGTCATCACATCGGATGCCACGGTTATCGGTGCCGCCGGACGCGTTATCTTTCCCGGCGTAGGTGCCGGTGCTTCCGCCATGGACAGCATCGTACGGTCCGGCCTTGATGAGGTCATCCGAACTGAGATAGCGGGTGGAAAACCCTTTCTCGGTATCTGTCTCGGCGCACAGATCATCCTGAGCGAAACGGAAGAGGGGCCGGGGGTACGCTGCCTCGATATCATCCCCGGCGTTGCCCGGCGGTTTCCGCCGCAGGTGAGAAAGGTGCCTCACATTGGGTGGAACGCAGTGGCACCCGTTCAGGATCACCCGCTCTTCTCGGGCATCGATCCGCGTGCCCAGTTCTATTTCGTCCATTCCTATTTTCCCGTGCCGACAAGCGATAATCATGTGGTCGCCGTGACGGACTACGAGGCCTCTTTCCCCTCCGTCATCGGCCGGGGGAACGTGATTGCCGCTCAGTTCCACCCGGAAAAAAGCGGAAAGAGCGGGCTTCAACTCCTGGAAAACTTTTGCCGGTGGGACGGCAGGTGGTAGGCCATGCTCAGTAAACGCATAATCGTCTGTCTCGATGTCCGTGAGGGGAAGACCACGAAGGGCGTCCGATTCGTGGACAACGTTGATATCGGCGACCCCGTCGACATGGCACGAGAGTATTACGAACAGGGCGTCGATGAACTGGTTTTCTACGATATTACGGCATCCGCCGAGAAACGCGATATCATCATCGATGTCGTCGATGCGGTGGCGCGGAACATCTTTATTCCCTTTTCCGTGGGGGGCGGCATCCGGACGCTCGACGATATGTACCGTGTCCTCAACGCGGGCGCAGAAAAGGTCAGCGTCAATTCCGCCGCCGTGGTGAATCACGGCATCATTAAGGAAGGGGCGGAGCGTTTCGGGAACCAGTGTATCGTGCTCGGTATGGACGCGAAACGCGTACCTAAAACTGACGTGATTCCTTCTGGTTACGAGGTATGGATCAACGGCGGCCGGACGGCCATGGGGATGGATGCCATTCAGTGGGCGCGGCGGGCGGAAGGGCTCGGGGCCGGCGAGATCTGTCTGAACTCCATCGACGCCGACGGGACCAACGACGGATACGAACTGGTCCTGACGCGGCTCATATCAGAGGCTGTTTCCATCCCCGTCATTGCTTCCGGAGGGGCGGGGAAACCGGAACATCTGCGGGACGTCTTTGAAAAATCAGGCGCCGACGCGGCTCTTATCGCGTCCATGGTGCACTACGGCCGGTATACCATATCGGGCATCAAATCCGTGCTCGCAAAAGAGGGGATCCCCGTGCGGGAGTATACGGGGTAAGATCATACGGGGTTAGTAACGGAACTCGACGGGAGTGGTGAAGATGAAAGAGAAAAAACCGATACGACCGAAGTATATATTCATCACCGGAGGCGTGTTGTCCTCACTGGGCAAGGGACTGGCCTCAGCATCCATCGCGGCGCTGCTGGAGTGCCGGGGATTGCGCGTCACGAACCAGAAGCTCGATCCCTATATCAATGTCGATCCGGGTACGATGAACCCTTTTCAGCACGGTGAGGTGTTCGTGACGGACGACGGCGCGGAGACGGACCTGGACCTCGGACACTACGAACGCTTCACTACCACAACAATGGGGAAAAGCAACAACCTCACCACCGGTATGGTCTACTATTCCGTTATTATGAAAGAGCGGCGCGGTGATTACCTGGGCGGGACCGTGCAGGTGATCCCCCACATCACCAACGAGATCAAGGATTACATTCGCCGGGCGGCGGCCGATTTTGACGTCGCGCTTATCGAAATCGGGGGGACCGTCGGCGATATCGAGAGCCTTCCCTTTCTGGAGGCCATCAGGCAGTTCAGAAACGATGTGGGGAGCGAGAATGCCATATTTATTCACCTCACCTGGGTGCCGCTCATCAAGACGGCCGGCGAGGTGAAAACGAAACCAACCCAGCACAGCGTAAAGGCCTTGAGGGAAATCGGTATACAGCCCGACATCCTCCTCTGCCGGGCGGAGACTGTCCTGACGAGGGAGATCAAGGAAAAGATTTCACTCTTTTGCAATGTTCCCGTGGATGCGGTGTTCACGGCGAAGGATGTGGCCTCGATCTATGAAGTCCCCCTTTCTCTTCACGGGGAAGGTGTCGATGCGAAGATCGTCGAACGCTTGAATATCTGGACGGGACAGCCACGTTTGAAGGAATGGGAGACACTGGTCAGCCGCATCAATAATCCCACTCACCGCGTGTCCATCGGCATTGTCGGGAAGTACGTGGACTGGGCGGATTCCTACAAAAGCCTGAACGAGGCACTGATACACGGGGGCATTGCCAACGATTGTGCCGTGGAACTTTGTTTTATCGATGCGGAGACCATTGAACGGGATGGCGTGGGCGATACGCTGTCACACGCTGACGGCGTTCTTGTTCCCGGCGGATTCGGGAAGCGCGGTATCGAGGGCATGATTCAGGCGATAGAGTACGCCCGTACCGCGGCTCTGCCTTTTTTCGGCATCTGCCTGGGCATGCAAATGGCCGTGGTGGAATTTGCCCGGAACGTCTGTGCCATGGAACGGGCGAACAGCGCGGAATTCGATGACGAGACACCTTATCCCGTCATCGACATTATGCCGGAGCAGAAAGATATCACGGACAAAGGGGGAACCATGCGGCTCGGGGCCTATCCCTGCGTGGTCGAAAAGGACACCCTCGCCTCACGGGCATACAAACTGAAGGCCGTCAGCGAACGGCACCGGCATCGGTACGAACTCAACAATGCATTACGCGACGCTCTCGAGGGGAAAGGGCTTGTCGTCAGCGGCGTATCCCCGGACGGGAAACTTGTGGAAATTGTCGAATTGACGGAAACGCCGTGGTTTCTCGGATGCCAGTTTCATCCCGAATTCAAATCGAAACCCCTTGATCCCCATCCCCTGTTTCGAGATTTCATCGCGGCGGCAATAAATTATAACGCCGCGCAGCGCCGGTAACGGGCATTTTCTTGTTGAAAAAAAGCAGTGAATATTATAGGTCAAACCCCATCGATGCGGTGCAAAGAGGGTCACAGCGCACTTGACACAATCGATTCCTTAAGAAAGATGTTTTTCCTGCCAAGATGCGGTGAGCGACAGCGCTTTTATTCGCGACGGCGGCTGATGACTGACGGCTCAGCGCGGGACGATATGTATGTAATTCACGGTAATATTCTTGTAAGACTCAGACAGGGCAATATAATTGTGACAGGGAGAGTATACAATGGCTAAGTTGTTTGGGACGGACGGCGTACGGGGTGTCGCCAATGAGCATCCGATGACGGCGGAAATGGCGTTGAACATCGGGAAAGCGACGGCACACCTCTTCAAGAGACGGGGACATCAACCGAAAATCATCATCGGGAAAGACACCCGCATTTCCGGATACGTGCTTGAAAACGCCCTCGTATCCGGTATCTGTTCGATGGGCGTGGAGGCGGTGATGGTGGGTACCATGCCCACGCCGGGGATCGCTTTTCTCACGCGGGATATGCGGGCGGATGCGGGTATTGTCATTTCTGCGTCACATAATCCCTTTCAGGACAACGGAATCAAGATATTCTCGCACACGGGCTTCAAACTGCCCGATGAAAAGGAAGCGGAAATCGAAGACATGATTTTTGCCAACAATATGCATAAGCTTCACCCCTCGCCTGAGGAACTGGGCAAGGCCTACCGGATTGAAGGCGCCCGTGACCGGTACGTCGTCTTTCTGAAAAATACCTTCCCACGGGCATATACTTTGGAGGGGATGAAAATCGTCCTGGATTGCGCCAACGGCGCGACATACCGCGTCGGCCCCCAGACGTTTATCGAGTTGGGGGCGGAGGTGACCACGCTCTTTGACAAACCGAATGGTCGAAACATCAACGACAACTGCGGATCGCAACACCCGGAGGCCCTGGCGGAAGAGGTGCTCAGGCAGAAGGCGGATGTGGGCTTCGCCTTTGACGGTGACGGAGACCGTCTCATCGCCGTCGATGACACCGGTTCCGTGCTCACGGGTGACCAGATCATGGCGCTCTGCGCAAAAACCATGAAGCGGGACGGTGAACTGGACAACAATATCCTCGTCAGTACCGTGATGAGCAATATCGGATTAGGTATCGCCCTGAAGGAACTAGCCATCGAGCAGGTGTCCACCAAGGTCGGTGACCGGTACGTACTGGAGGAGATGCAGACGAAAAATGCCGCCATCGGCGGCGAGGATTCGGGTCATATCATTTTCCTGAATCACCATACGACGGGTGACGGTATCCTGTCCGCACTGCAGGTGCTCGTGACCATGAAGAAAGAACAAAAGCCCCTCTCCGCGCTGGCCCGTATCATGAGGGTGTATCCCCAGAAACTCGTCAATATCGATGTCGCTTCAAAACCGGACATTTCTGAGATACCGGAAATCGTTGCAGTGATAAAAAAGGTCGAAGACGCCCTCGGTGAAAAAGGTCGCGTCCTCGTCAGGTATTCGGGCACGCAGAACATGTGCCGTGTCATGGTGGAGGGACCGACGAACGAGGAAACGGAAAAATCCTGTCACGAAATCGCCGCCGTCATCAAAGATAAACTGACATAATAGATTAAAAAACATGCACGTGATATTCCGCGTGACCATCACAGGGAAAGGGAACAGACTATGTCTTTTACGGTTGTTATCGCCCGTGACTTCGATCATATGAGCGACATTGCGTCACGAATCGTTGTTGATGATCTTAAAAATGTTTTGAAGGAGCGGGATACCTATCTGCTGGGTCTGGCCACGGGGAATACGCCGACGGGTCTGTACAAGCGTTTTGCCGCCGCGGCGAATGCCGGTGAATTCGACAGCGGGCGAATAGTGAGCTTCAATCTCGACGAGTATGTAGGGCTTCCCGGTGAGAACGCACAGCAGAGGGTGCTGCACCCGCAGAGTTATTCTTTTTTCATGATTCAGGAACTTTTCAGTCTCCTGGACACGAAATTTCAGGAGACCAGCGTTCCCTGGGGAACCGTGATTGATCAGGTACGACTCGAAGAAGAGCTTGCAGCCCATCCCTCTGACTGGGATGAACAGGGTACGGACAAGGGAAAGGCAATCGTTATCGCGCCGGACGCGCAGTCGTCGTACCTCCGCTGGATCCGGCGCGAGGTTCTCGATGCCTACGCGGAGAAAATCGCGCGGGCCGGGGGAATCGATCTGCACGTCGTCGGTGTGGGCGGAAAGGGTCACGTTGCCTTCCATGAATCGGGCATCCCCTTTGACGGGAATGAAATGCTTCTGGTGAAGCTGGATGAGAACACGGTGGAAAATGCCGTGACGGACGGTCACTTTGAGAGTGCCGACGAAAGCCCGCTTTTCGCCATTTCCATGGGAAGCGAGCTTGTCTATCGGGCACGAAAAGTGCTGCTTCTTGCCAATGGGAAGAGAAAAGCCGAACCGGTGGCCCGATCGCTCATGGAAGACCCGTCTCCGGACATCCCCATATCATACAGTCAATTGTACGCACAAAACGGTGGTGACATGACATACGTCATCGATGAAGAGGCGGCCGTCCGTGTCATTGACAACATTTCCGATATCACGGCACGGGATATCCGAATCGACGACAGGAGAAAAAACGGATAACTTTCATAACATACGCCCGGCCCCCCGCTCGTATAAAGACAGATGCCTCCCCGTGGAGAACCACGGGGAGTTTTTTTTGTGATAAGACATATAAGGCTCTTGTGCATGATGCAGTAAGGGCACTTCTTCAAGAAGTACAAGTAAAACGCTGGAAAAGGAAGGGGAAGGCGCCGCATAATTGGGGAGACGCGACGCCTTCCTTGGGGGGGAGGTTGAAAATCTATTTATCTCTGGGGAAGGGCCATGCCATGATGCCGCCTTCCATAACCTTCACGTTGGTCCAGCCGTTCGCCTTGAGCACGAGAGCCGCTTCGTATCCCCTGAGGGATATCTTGCAGAAACAGATGATCTCATGATCCTTAGCTGCGGGCAGTTCGTTCAGTCTGTTGCGGAGAGCGCCCAGAGGAATCAGTGTCTCGCCGATTCCGAGACGCATCATTTCATATTCATCGGGCCCGCGGACATCCAGCATGAAAGGCTTTTCTCCTTTATCGATCTTGTTTTTCACCTCGCAGGCCGAGATACCCGTCATCCTGCCCTTCAGCTTGTTCTGCATGATGTGGGCGCCGGCGATAAAATGATCGATGGCGAGGGAGAAGGGCGGCGCATAGGGAAGGTCGGCGTTAATGAGATCATCCACGGTCAGGCCGCCCTGAATCGTCATGGCCCACTGGGCGATCTGTTTTGCCACGTTCCCCGGTCCGATGCTCTGTGCGCCGAGAATCTTTCCCGTTGATTTGTCGGCGATGATTTTCGAGACGAGAAGCAGTCCTTCCATGAATCCCGGTTTATCAGGGCTCGCGTTGACGACGGTGATGATATCGTCATAACCGAGACGACGGGCCGACGTTTCATTCAAACCCGTCGTTCCCGCGGAATAGTCAAAGACCTTGCAGATACCTGTCTGAATCGTTCCCGGGAAGGTTGCTTCGTTTCTGCCGAGGGCGGCGTTCTCGCCGGCGACGCGTCCCTCCAGATTCGCCAGGTCGCCGTACGGTGCGTGTGTCTTCTTCCCAGTGATAAGATTTGTTGTTTCGACGCAGTCTCCCGCGGCATAAATGTCCGGGTCGGAGGTCTGCATGTACTCGTTGACCTGAATGCCACCCGTCTCGCCGATGGCGATGCCCGCGTCACGGGCGAGCGACACGTTCGGTGAAACTCCGATGGCGACGACGGCCAGATCGCAGGGAAGCTCGGTGCCGTTCTGGAGTTTCACGCCCGTGAGCGTCCCGTTTTCCCCGAGAAATGCGGCTATGCCGTTTTCCGTGATGACGTTTGCCTCTTTTGACTTGACGTGACCTTCAACGAGTTTTGCCAGTTCCCAGTCAAGAAATGTCAGGAGCTGGGGGAGAAGTTCGATAACGGTGATTTCGATGCCGGCAAGCTGCAGCGCTTCGCACGTCTCGATGCCGATGAGTCCGCCACCGATAACGACGGCCTTTTTGATTGTTCCCTCATCACGAATGGCACGCAGGTAGTCCGCATCCTTCATCGACTGCAGGGTGGAGATGCCCTTCAGGTCCGTTCCCGGAACGGGAGGCATCCTCGGAACGGCTCCCGTAGCGATAACGAGTTTGTCATATTCCATGGTTCCCGTGTCGCCGCTTTGCAGGTTCCGATAGTGGATTGTCTTTGCGGTTCGATCAATTTTAGTCACTTCCGTGTTGACGTGGGCAATAATACCCTTTGCATTGAGGTAGAATTGGGGATCACGGGTTACCCCCGTCGGGGTGCTGAGGAGCATGTTCCGGTCGTCAAAGTAGCCGCCGACATAGTACGGGTATCCGCACGAGGCCATTGAAAGTTCGCCATCTTTCTGGATGATGACGACCTCGGCGTCCTGATCAATTCGACGTGCCTTCGCGGCGGCCTTCGGTCCGGCGGCGGACCCGCCGATGACGATGATTCGTTTTTTGTGAGACATTGTTTCTTTCCTTGATTATTGTATTATATATAAAACCATGCCCCTATGCCGATTGCAGGGATAGTTCACGAGACGATAAATGTAACGTGATGTTTCCCTTGATCGAAAAAATGTTGCGAACAACACGTACCTTCATTCTATTCATCACTATGTTTATAATATATGCAATAGATGCGCGATATGCCACACCAAAAAATAACCAGTGAGACACTAGGTCTTTCCAGGTATTAAGGGGGTGAGGGGGGTCATGGGTGAGGGGGGTCAAGTCTGCTCTTGACTCTTGCAGATGTACTAAAAGAGTCAGAATACTCGTAAAAATCAACGGGCAATGTTAAAAGCGGATGTAGGTTTTTCGGGCATGGTTCCCATTCGAAGTGATAGGTTTTTTTTGACAAAAAATCCATTGTCAGGTGTGAATCAAGTTACCTTTCGTTGATAAGACCATGCTCTATGCACATATTACGTTACATATAATTTCTTTAAATCTCCTGGAGGCGGTTGGCAAGGTGAATTCATTTTCTATGATTATCCTGGCGGCGTGAGCAATTTGCTCGAGGTCTGAGCGCGACACAATCCTTTCGACAGTGCGGGATATACAATCTGCGGAATTGTCCTTCAGCAGAAATCCCGTTTTTCCGTCAGAAATTACATCGGGAATTGCACCTACCGGAGTTGCAAGGACGGGTGTACCACATGATATTGCTTCCAGCATTATATTGGGGAGACCTTCAGTGACTGATGGTATGACAATCAACGTACATTCGTTCAGATATCTGAGTACCTGATGATGGGGTATCCATGAAAGGAGTGTTGTCCTTTGATACACGCCGTTTTTTTGCAGGCACTTTTTGACCGCTTCGAACAATTCGCCCTCCCCGATCATCACGAACGTCGTATTGCTGTTCGCGGATAAAATCTTCGGTATAGATTCTGCGAAGTTAAAAGCCCCTTTTTCCCTGCTGAAGCGGCCGATGAAACCTATGGTCGGATTCCTTTGACACAATGGCTTTGTTTGATTATTGTTATTCACATCCATTATATGTTCATGAGCAATTTCAATCTGTTCCTTGAATCTTTCCAGTTTCCAATGACTGATTAATCGGGGGGAATATAGGATTATTTTGTCTGAAAGAATACAATTTATATAGGAGAGGCATTGTGCATAGTCTGCCAATCCATCGTTTATGGCTTTTGAAACGAGAGTTGTTGATCCTGGAAACATGAGGACCACTTTTTTCCTGAGAAATCTTGCGGTGAGCATCGGTAGCAGCAGGCAATCGCCGCCAATGAAAAAGAACCAGACATCGACATGCCTGGTATTCCTAAACATTGTCAAAGAAATTCGGATTTGAGTGACGATGTAGTTTACGATCCTGGGTATTACTCTCGTGCTGCGTCTATGATGTATCCCGTGAACGCCATATCGCTTATCCTCATGGAAACATTTATATCCCTGGTCACCGGTAATAATGGTGATATCATTAGATAGGGTGTTTAAGATTTTCAAGAGATTGGAAGTCGGTGTAATCCCGGCTTTTGATAAAGGGAAGGTCAGGATACCTAAATGTAATTTCCCCATGGTAACCAATACGTCATATCAACTTTCATTATACGCCGACGATTGTACGACAAGACAATTTATTTTCAATACATTTCTTCCATGCATTTCTTCCTTTTTTGCAATAGAAGGAAATTTTGTGTTAGTGATCATTCGAGATAGATTTTTTTTAAAGGATGCGTCATGAAGTTCACACGGAAGGAATCAGGCGTGGTGGCGGAAATTGAGGTTCTCCAATCCGCCATCCCCGGACTCCGCTATCACGACACCTATCAGGCCGTCAGCACCGGGCCTCTCATTCCCGGATGCGCCATATGTACCCGCATGCGTCACCTGTCCATACCGCTCGGCTATCGATGCAATGCGGACTGCCCCTTTTGTTTCGCGGGCGCCGACTATTCCGGCGGCCCGGCAGAAAACGAAGACGCGAACCGGCGCGTTATGCTGAAAAAATACGCCCGTTGCCCTGATGATTTCGACGGCGTGTCTTTTACCGGCGGTGAACCGCTTCTCTACCTGGCGGAATTGGAAGATTGTATTCGTTACATCAGATCGATCAGGGACGATGTGCACCTCTGGGTCTATACCAACGGTATCAGGGCCGATCGTGAACACTGCCGCCTGCTGAAGAATATGGGTATCGGTGAGATCCGTTTCAACCTGGCAGCCGACAACTACGGTGAAAAGGTCCTGGAACACTGCGCCGTCGCGCGCGAGATATTTGACTATGTTGCCGTTGAAGTGCCGTCGTATCCAGAACAGCGGGAAAAGTTAATAGGATGTCTCGACAAACTCGACAGAATCGGGATCGATCAGCTCAATCTCCAGGAGTTGCTCATCACCGATGCGAACGTTCGTCGTCTGAAGGGAGAAGGATACGAAACCGGCTTGATGTTTGCGAAGAAATTCTTTCTTTACGGAAGCAGACACATGACCTACGATGTGATGCGTTTGTGCGTTGAGCGCAATTACGCATTCACTGTCAACGATTGTTCCGCGCGGCGGTTCGGTTTCCGTAGGGAACAGAAATGAGGTCTTTTGAGGAGCACACATGGCGAAAATTCACCCCTTTGAGGTATTCAGCGACGAGTACGACGAGTGGTTTGAAGCGAACAGAGAGAAGTACGAATTGGAACTCCGTGCCGTCAGGCATTTCATTCCCGACGGATCGGGCGGCATGGAGGTCGGTGTGGGCACGGGCAAGTTCGCCGCACCCCTGGGGATTAAAACAGGAGTCGAACCCTCACAGATCATGGCGGAGAAAGCACGCCGTCTCGGCATCCGCGTCGTGGACGGTGTCGCCGAGGACCTGCCGTTTGAGGATGGATCCTTTGATTTTGTACTGATGGTCACGACGATCTGTTTTGTCGACGATATCGATCGGGCCTTTCGCGAGGCGAATCGGGTGATAAAAGCGGGCGGTTTTATCGTCGTCGGGTTCGTGGACAGGGAGAGTGACCTCGGGCGGGAGTACATGAAGAGAAAGAACGAAAGCCGTTTCTACCAATCGGCCACCTTCTTCTCGGTACAGGAAGTGATGGCCTGTTTGCGTGACGCAGGATTCGGTGACTTTGAATTCAGGCAGACCCTTGTGTCGGAGCCCGGTGCGAGCGATATGACAGATGGTTATGGTGACGGGGCCTTCGTCGTGATAAAAGGAATGAAAAGGGAAGACTCTGGTCGTTGACGGCGGGGTGTATTCCCCGTTCATACGGACCGTCCGTTGCGCACCACGCAATATCCAACCCATCCGGTTAAAACTAATATCGAGGACGCAGAGATGCGCTGGTGTCATGAACGCGGAAATGCCTGATGGCGTTGACGTCCGGGACGTGGAGTATGGTGCAGAATATTTCTAAAAACAGTGCGGTTTGTTATGATGCCGCTGATCGCCGCTGGCTGCTTTTTACGCGTCCGTGCGAGGTATTCACCGCGCATGACGCAGAGTCGATCCCAGGCCTGCTCAACGCGGTGGAGCATCGGGTTACAGAGGGCCGTTACTATGCGGCGGGATTCGTCGCCTATGAAGCCGCTCCGGCCTTCGATGCCGCCCTTGCCGCCCGTTCGCCCGTGCCGTTTCCCTTCATATGGTTCGGCATTTACGAAAGACCGGAGACGATCACCTTTCCGCGCGCAACGGCGAACGGCGTTCCGGATATGACATGGACACCGTCCGTCGATGATTTTGAATATTCCCGGTCGTTTCGATCCATTAAGGAGCACATACACGCGGGCGATACCTATCAGGTCAACTATTCTTTTCGTCTCAGGGCCCCTTTTCGGGATGATCCCTGGACATTGTTTGTGCGCATGATCCACGCCCAGGGATGCGGGTACGGTGCTTTTGTCAATGCCGGGAGGTGGGCGCTCTTGAGCGCGTCACCGGAACTCTTTTTCACCCGTGACGGTGACCTGCTGATATCGCGCCCGATGAAGGGAACAATGCCGAGAGGATTGACGCACGCCGAAGATTACAGGCAGGCGGAACGGCTCCGGCATTCGGAAAAGAACAGGGCCGAAAATATCATGATAGTGGACATGGTGAGAAACGACATGGGCCGGATCGCCGACCGCGGTGCCGTCACGGTGACCCGCCTCTTCGATGTGGAGAAATACCTCACACTATGGCAGATGACGAGCACGGTGTCATGCAGGACCGGAGCGGGACTGACGGACATTTTCCGGGCCCTCTTTCCCGCGGCTTCGATTACGGGTGCCCCGAAGGTCCGCACCATGCAGATTATTCGCGATCATGAGCGGGAACCACGACGGATATATACGGGGACGATGGGTTTTCTTGCACCGGACGGAAGGGCCCAGTTCAACGTGGCCATCAGGACCGTTCTCGTAGACCGGGAGAAAAAGACGGCCGAATACGGTGTCGGAGGCGGACTGGTCTGGGATTCGGAAAAAACTGATGAATACGAAGAATGCCGCACGAAGGCCCGCGTCCTGTTTCAGCCCGCACACGAAGTTTGCCTGCTGGAGACCATGCTGTGGACGCCTGACAAAGGGTACTGTCTTCTTGACGCGCACCTGAAGCGTCTCGCCGAATCGTCAGCCTATTTCTCACACTCTGTGGACATCGAGGCTGTCCGTAAAGGGCTTTTCGATTTTTCCCGCGGACTTCCGCCGCATCCGCACGCGGTGCGCCTCATGGTGACCCGGAATGGGGAGCCCACACTCGAGGCGCACAGGTACACCCCTGTCCGCCGGCCATATCGCGTCCGTCTGGCAAAGCGGCCCGTCGACCCGAGCAACCACTTCCTCTATCATAAAACGACCCATCGCCGTGTCTACGAAGAGGCGATGGCCGGTGCGAAGGGGTGTGATGACGTCCTTCTGTGGAACGAGAAAGGGGAAATAACTGAATCCTGTATTGCGAATGTTATTGTTAAAATTGACGGCCGGAACCTGACGCCTCCCGTGAAATGCGGACTCCTTCCGGGGACGTATCGTGCGCTACTGATCGAAAAGGGCACAGTGACGGAAGAACCGGTCACCGTCCGGGACCTGAAGAGGTGTTCTGACATCTGCCTGGTCAACTCCGTGCGCGGTATGTGGGAAGTTTTGTTTTTAGAGTGATCCCGTATCGATTTATAAAGAATACCGTTCCTGAGTGTCTGATTTTTATTGAATGTCACAGCGCGAAAAAGAAACGGCTGGCAGCAGTGTTGACGATGCAGTTAAACTGTTCGGGGTGCGGTGGAAATGGTTACCACCGAAGATCACTTGTCAGAGAAATACGTGACGATGTATGCAGCGCCACAGCATGTATACAGGATATTCACTCATTGATTGAAAAAAAATGTAAATTCATCCATAGTTACTCTGTGATCTTCACTTCTTTCTTTAACCATAGGAGATTTCCCGTGTCTTCCTGAGGAAATCTTCAGAAACGGTTTTTTTGAGAGGAGGAAACGGTGATGACTGGTGACTGGAAAGAAAAATTGGAGTGTGCCCTTTACTGCCCCCGGTGCAACCGACGGCTGGCGGCGACAGATCCCCGTATTCTCTCTGTCTATGACCACGAACCTATTTGTACCGACTGTAAGAAAGAGGAAGAGAGCCGTCCCGATTACGCGGAGGTTTCGAAGAACATGATCGGCGAGTGCATGGCCGATTCGGAGCTGCACTACAGCGATCCCGGTGGATACTGCTACCATCATTTTTACGGTTACACCTGCTGAATGGTCCATTTTGTAGCATCGGCACCTGTAATAATTTATCAGTGAAGGTCGTACTTACATGAAAGAATTGTATTATGGTTACTACGGGACGAGACTGTATTTACCTTTATCAGGTTTGTCGAGACGATGGCGGAGATTTTCCGACCGTGTCAGGGGAAAACAAAGCTCCTTTTTGCAACAGGTCAACCTGCCTGATGTATCGTGGAAGAAATGTACGTCACAACGTCTCGTCAGGATATGGGAACACGAACAAAGTAACGGCAACATCAGAATAAGTGAACTGGGTGTTATCGGTGCCGTCGCGGCGAGCTGTCCAGACCATTCAAACCTGTTTGAGATTGGTACCTTCGACGGCAGAACCGCATTAAATCTCGCTTTGAATTCGCCCTCTCACTGCCGTGTCTACACGCTTGATTTGTTGCCGCATATGCAAACCCGCTACTCTCTTGCATCCGGAGAGAGGCACATGGTCGAAAAGGAAGAGCCGGGTGAACGTTACAAGAAATACCGTGATGTCTATACTGAAGAAGTGAGCTCTATTCATCAGTTATATGGTGATTCAGCAACGTTTGATTTTTCGCCGTATAGACAAACCTGTTCCCTTGTCTTCGTTGACGGATCACACGCCTACGATTATGCTTTAAAAGATACACAGTCCGCCATGTCACTTGTCATGCCGGGAGGGGTAATACTATGGCATGATTACGGAATTTGGGAGGGTGTGACGCGGGCGTTGGAAGAGATAGAGGCGAGAGAAAACTATGGTTTGAGGAATATAAAGGGAACAAGCCTGGTGTATTGGAAAAAAGACGAATAATCAGTCGAGGACGGTATGAATAAAGCGTGTTTGTTCTCGTGTAAAGGAACAAGCGGCATTCTTTTTCACTTACACGATGCCCGTTCTTTTGAGTATCGAATCAAGCGCATAGATAAGGCTTGCCCCTGTCGATGTTGTCAACCTCTCGACAACAATCAGAATCTGCCGCCTATTTCCACAAAGTGTCAATCAAGCTGTTGATAACCCTGTTGACGGATACCGTAAGTTCTTTAAAACAAGATGTAAAGACCTCTTTGCACGAAAAATGTGCAGCAATGAATTGTTTATAATATCAAGAAGATACACTACTTATAAAACCCATTACACTATTTATCATGATTCATTGAAAATAATGCCAAAAAAGTAATATTCGATTTTATCGATTCCTTTCCCGCACGGATTTCGCTTATAGCGAACGGTTGGTTATTTCCACGCCATGGGCGCGTTTTCATTCATAGGTGCTGGGGTAATTCTGTGAAGGGTACTGGTTTGGCCCAGCAAGGCTGTCTGGAACAGAGGGGTTACGACCTGCCCGTGGTCAACTTCCGTGTGTTCAGCATGATGAAGAAAATCGCGCCTAGGACCATCTGTAAATAGTATGTCAAAAAGCGCCAGACCGCGGTCAGGAGGCCCATAATGTCGCCAGGCACAAAGGCTTGGAATATGAGGTAGAAAGAGGCCTCCGCGCCGACTGAACCGCCGGGCGTGGGTATGACCGTTGTCAGGGCGAAAACGATCCACTGGAAGAGAAAGAAATGGAGTGGATGAATTGTAATGCCGAAGCAGGCGACGAGTGCCGTTACCACGGAATACCGGCACACCCATTGAAGGGCCGTAAGCATGATTCCGACGGCAAATCGCTTTTTGCCCTCCGTGATGACGAGTCTGTACGTATGGAGGAAGTCCCGCCCCGCGCGGGTGACTTGCGTCAGCGCCCTTTTCCCCCATAGGAGAAGCGCCATTGTCGCGGTACCGATGCAGGCAAGGACAATCAGACAGAAAACGAGGGGGTCCGGTGACGGCAGTACGAAATTCCCGGTGACGGCCCGAAAGACAGGAGACCGCGTGGCCGAGGTGATGAATATTAGAAAGGGGATGGACAGAGCGAAAAACACGCCGTTTTCGAGGGTGCCGATGGTGGAGAGAGAAACGGCGGTACCCGGTTTGATGCCCTTTTCGATGAGAAGCCCCAGTTTGACGTAACCGCCGCCGATCGCTGTCGGGGTCAGCGATGAACCGAGTTCATCACCTAGGACGACATAGAGTGCGTCCGCCGGCGAAAAGCGATGCCCGATAAAGTCCGTCCAGAGGCGAATCCGCAAACTATGAAAAAGCCAGGGCAAGAGTGCGAGAAGCACGGCGAGGGGGAGATATCTCATGCTGAACGACGTGAGGGGAGCGCGGAAGAAATCCCAGTTTGTTATAGACAGGGAAAAGACGATATTGCCGATGATTCCCGCCGGAATCAGAAACAGAGCGGAACGGAAGACGATCTTACGCGCGTGCCGTTTTCGTGTGGGTGTGCAGTTGTTCATAGTAGTCAAAGAGAGTGTCGAATGTTGTCGTCCATGAAAAGTCCCGTTCGATGAGGTGCCGCGCCCTCATTCCCATTTGCCGAAAGCCGTTTGCCGAGAGATACCGCATGGCGTTCGCCATGTCCGCCGGTGAATCGGCGGGACAGAGAAGTCCCAGATCATCTGTTACCCTCTCGATGAGCGCGCCGGCGCGGACGCCGATGACGGGAAGACCGCTTGCCTGGGCTTCGATGACGGACAGCGCGAAGGTTTCGTGCGGTCCTGCGGTAACATAGATATCCGCGGAGGCAAGGAGCGTGGCCAGTCTCGTCCGATCGTCTTCATAGGCACGGTAGATGATGCGCTCGTTCCGCCGCGCCTGTTCGATAACGTAGTCTTTTTGCGGTCCGTTCCCCATGATGGCGAGGTGCCCGTTCCAGGCGTTTCCCGTTGTCGTGAAGGATTCCACAAGCAGCCTGATACGTTTCTCTTCATCGAGACGTCCCGCATAGACCAGGAGTATATCATTGTCCGTCAGTCCCAGGTCCGAACGAAGGGAGGTGTCGCGGCGTCGGGGATGGAAGAGTTCGGTGTCCACACCGAGATTCACCCGGTAGACGGGAGCAATGCCGATCTCCGCCATGCGGCGGACCATTCCCGCAGAGGCGACGATAGTGGCGTCGAACCGGTTATAGATGGCACGCATGTACAACTCCGCAATCCGTCGCGCAGCACCCGCTGTGAGGGGAATACCCCGCTTTTGAAGGGGGCGTTCGACATAGGCGGCGGGAAAATCCGTATGGCAGAACCCGATGACGGTGCTGTTTTTCTTCCGGCGGCGGGATGACACGGCGAGTGGGAGAAAATAGGGGGAGCCGAACTCGATGACTTCGGGTTGTTCCCGTACGAGGATGGCCGCCACCCGGTTCAGGTACAGGGTGAACCGGTAGGGTTCGCAACCGGGGACAGGAAAGCCGGCCACATGGTATGTTCGCGAGATGCCATCTTTCGTCACGGAGTCGCGCCGCCCGGGGACGATCAGGATATGCGTCCCGCAGTGCATTTCCCCGATGTACCGGCGTTTTTCATCGATATAGGTTTTGATGCCGCCGCTGGTGGGATTATAGGCCTGTGTAATATCGCATATTTTCATAGGCAATTGGGAGATCGTGACCGTGTGTGCCGCATGCCGCGCGAACCGGCTTCGATGATAAATCCTATGCGGCATCAAGGTTTTTTTCGTTGTAGTAATCCCACGTCTTCAGGAACGCATCGTCGAAATCACGCGTCTTTGCATAGGCGCATGCCCTGTCACGCATGAATGCCAGCAGTGTTCGGTCGAGAGCCTGTCGAATGCCGTCGTGAAGGGCATCGACACAGTTGCCTTTGACGACGAGGCCCGTTTCGCCGTCGATGACGTTTTCGTGGGGTCCCCCGACATCACTGACGATGACGGGTACACCGCAGGCCTGGGCCTCGAGGACCACGTTCCCGAAAGTGTCCGTCGTGGAGGGGAAGACAAAAAGATCGGCATCGTGGTACGATCGTATCAGGTCTTCACCGTCACGATATCCTGTGAATTCGACATTATATCCCGCGAGTTCTCTTTCCAGGTCGGCGCGGTAGGGGCCGTCTCCGACGATGGTGAGTTTCACCTGGTCGCTGTTGAGACGCTTGAAGGCATCCGCCAGGATGTGGAGGTTCTTTTCCTTGGAGACGCGACCGACGTAGAGCAGATTGAACTGACCGTTCCGTTCACCGTAGTCGTCGGACGGGCGGAAGCGTTCGGTGTCGATGCCGCGCGGCATCAGCCTGATTTTGTCTTCGTTAAACCCTTTTTCGATCAGTTCCCGTCCGAAAGCACGGGACGGCACGAGAATGATATCCACATTATTGTAGAACCATCGCATGTACTTCCACGTGGCGTCTTCAAAGAAGGTGCTGCCGATGAGAGAACCGACGTACTGGGGAAAAGCGGTGTGGTACGTGCTGTAAACCGGTTTCTTGAATATCTTTCCCATGAGGAGCGCGGCGAGTCCCATGGGACCCGGCGTGGCCGCGTGAAAATGGGTGAAGTCCTCCCTGTAGCAGTAGTCCATGACCTCCAGGATGGGCGGGAAGTTCATCTTCAGTTCGGGGTATTCCGGCACGGCGAAGGACTGAATGGGCGCGAAGACCGTTTCTCCCAGGATGCTTTCGTGCTCCGCGCAGGTAACGAAGGTGAGGCTCTTATCGTATTTGCGGGAACACTGCGCCATCTTGTGGAGCGTTTTGACGACGCCGCTCACCTCGTAAAAGGTGTCCGTGAAATGGGCCACATTGAAATCCCGTAACAGGGGTCCCTGGAGCTTCTTCATCGTTTGGAGATTGCGGCTGAAGTCCTTCGTCTCTTGGAACACATAGTAGGAGATGTAGTAGGGCGCAAGCAGGACGTAGAGGGACGTGAGTGAACCGATGCCCCGGAACAGATTGAAGAGATTTCCCCGGAAGAGTTCATTGAATGCGTAGTCGATCAGGTCGCTGCTGCTCTCGTTAACCGCCGTTGAGACGAGGTCAAACCACCGGTCGGAACGGTTCATCGTTGTCGTTCCGTTCGTCAGGTCTGACAGTTTGCTGACGGCCTTCGACAGGGACGACTCCACGGAGTTGACGCCGTTTCGCTGGGACTTAACGGAGCGCATGGTCCTGATGACCGTGGAAAAGAGGCCTGATTTATCCTGTTCCCTGTCGGTGAGGAGTTTGTCGACAATTGTGATAGAGAGGTCTTTCGTGATGTACCGTTCCAGGTCGAGCTTGCCGTTCAGGTACTGATAGCCGATGCTGTATATGTTGAAGGCGAGGCGGTGCGGATCCGAGTTGGTTCCCTGGCAGATATTATCACGGCAACGGTTGAAAACGGCGTCGAGGTCGTCGTGGTTTGTTGTACAGGTATGGGCGATGTGGATGCCCGAATGATCGTCGGAGCCGGAGATGAAACCCTTCCGCGCGGGATCCGTATTGCCCGTGATGTCGTACTTCGCGGCGATTCCCTCGAGCATTTCCCGCGTGATATTGTTTATGAGAAAGCGCAGTGAGTCGTTCACCTCACGGCTCTTCGATCCGTTCAGTTCAAAGATGTCGAAGAGGACGAGGAGCCTTTCGAAGTGTTCCTGGGTGAGCTTGTCGTTGATCGAGTAGAGTGGATGGGCGACGGCGTGGTATATCTTTTCCCCTCGCAGATAATCGGCGAGTTCGTAGATGTTCTTTCGCGCGTCGAGAATATCCCTGTACTGGCTTTCCGTGATATCGTAGACGAGAATGTGAATCTTGCATTGATTGTCCGGATACCGGGCGGTGATTTCCGACGAAATGAACGTGTTCGGATATTTCATGATCTCCAGGGCGCCGCGTATTTCGTTGTGATCGGTGATGGTGACGTGCGTCATGCCGCGTTTCAGCGCCGTCCGGTAGATATTCTCCGGCTGAGTGTAGGATTCCGGTAGATTGAATTTCCGCGCCAACCAATTGGCCGGCCGGGCGGAGAAGCGGCTGTGAACATGGCTGTCAAAGACGATCATGATTTCTCCCTCCGTAATTTTCTCACCCGTGTCTAGCACAGTATCGTTACGGAGAGGTGACGGTTCTGTTACAAGTTGAATAAAAAGATGGCTCTACAGAATATGCTGAATCATCACGTATGGTTGCGTGATGATTACAGGCGGTCCTCATTGACATGAAGCGTGAGGCGGGAGGCGGTCATGTTGCTCCGTCCCGTATAGAGAAAGGTAAATATAATGATGATTTCCAGCGTGATGATCATCGCGGGGTTCCAGAAGGTTAAGAAACCGAGTCCCATATCCACGGTTACACCACCGGCGGGGGGGAGGAAAAAGAGGAGCGCGCCGGTATAGAGAACGGAGATAACGGCCATGACCTGGTAGGCGGAAATACGCCCGTTTCCCCGATAATCGGCCCGGAGGAATTCCGACAGGACGCGCCACAGTTGCGTGGTAACCAGGGGTATAATGAAGGCGATGAAGAATGCGTTGTTGAGGTAAAATGCAATACCGATCAGGGCGGCGATCGTGTAAATGATGCATGTAACGGCCTGAACGGGGATGACCTTGACGCCGTCGAGATGAGACGCGTAGGCGATTTTTTTTGTCTTACCCGTGAAAACAAAGGAACGGTGTTCGAAGAGCCGCCTCAGGAGCGGACCGCTCTTCGAAAGAGGTTTTCCGTAGCAACACCCGTAGCTGATGCAGGCCAGACGACCCGTTCCCTCGCCGGCGGCGTAGGCAATAGATACGGCGGCAAGGGTGGGATAGAGGGGAAGGCTGAAGTGCATCATGTCTCCTGCAAAGCGATTGGTCGCGAGAATAACCCACGGTGTGACGATGATGCCCACGAAGGACGCACCGCCGATGGAAAAGGTGAAGCGCTTCTTTTCCACAATACGGGCTATCAATGATGATGCGGGAACACAGAGGGCGAGTACGATAACGGTCATGACGGCGATACCGGTGAAGGGGATGCCGGTGGCGCCGAGGAGAACGAAGAGGAGCGACACACTGATGCCATACGCTAAAGCGTTGAAGAAACCGTAGTAGGTCAGGTTCAGCCCCCGCCATGAGCCGGATTCATCCCTGGTAAGTGGAACACAGGCCATAACCTGCCAGCGTTCAAGGGGAAGATTGCGAAAGCCCCAGGCAAAAAGGACGGTGAAAAAGAGGCCAAGGCCGGCGATAAACAGTATATTTGTCATGTGCTGTGAACCTTTTTCATTATTCCCGCGCCAAGACGTGACCGATGGGCTCCCGTACCGCGACCTCAGTTTCGACGAGGGATCGGTCCAGTCCCAGGGAATAGCGGCTTACGGCGTGGGGATGATTCAGATTCGTCACAATGTCCTCAGAAAATGCGACGCGGTCCGCCTGGAAGATGACGATATCCGTTGAACTGCCCGGTCGGTAAAGACTCTTCGGCTGTCCTTTCGCGAGGAACATCCCCGGTCGGACGTCTCGGGGATCGTCATAGCAATGTTCGCTGTAGCATTGGACGATATTGCCGATCATGAGGGCAACCACCTCGACCATGGCGACGAGACCGACACCCGTCCCTCCGTCCACATCGGTATCGATGATGGTTACGACCCGCTTGTTTTTCGAAGAGGGCTGGGCGATGGTGAGGACGACACGGGGATTGCAGGGATGGTATCGGCCGTCGATTTCATAGATGTCACGCACGATGCCGGAGGCGGGAACGTGGTTGTAGTGATATTTATCGGGTGTCAGGCGGAAGAGGGCGAAACTCCCGTCCCGGAAGCTTTCCCGCCAGGGGGAGCCGTCGCCGAGGAGTTCTTCGCAGGAGAAGAACTTGTTCTTGATAAAAAGATGCGAGGTCTCCCGGAAAGAACCGACGATGACCTTCGCGTCGGCGGGCGAGACGACGGTCAGTGGGTCGTTCGGCAGAGGGCGTGTTTCCCAGTACCGGATCTTCCGTTCGAATACGTCTCTCAGTGTGCGCAGTGAACCGTTCCCGGTGACACACTCCGACAGGTCGATCCCCATCTTTTCCACAAAACCGGCGGCGCCCGTCAGCTTCGCCAACGTCTGCGAATCGTAGTTGATATATCCCAGAAGGCGGGACATGCGCGCGGAAATGAGCGCGTTGAAGAGTGCCGGCGCGTTTTCCCGTACCGTCGAGTATATAAAATCGATGATACCGTCCCCGTAAAGCGTTTCGGTGCAGACGCGGGAGGTCTCCCGCTCGATGTATTGATGGTACGTTATTTCCATGAGAGTTTAACGCTCCGGTTACGTATTGGATTCCCTTAAGTGCTCCACCGCCGCCAAGACGAGCTGTATCAGCTTGCTGAGCACCTCTGATGATGCCTTTTCCTCTCGGATGTTCTTCCTGACGCATGCGAAGAACACGTCGGCATCCAAGCCGTTCATAACGGCGTTCAATATCTCGCGGTATGGGGCTTTTCCCCGTGTCGCTTCCCGGGACAGGATCGCCAGTTCCTCCTGCATACAGATGAACGCCTCTTGGAGGTGCCGCTTCCGCAGAGTTTCGCGGTAGAAACCTTCTGCGGCAAGGTTGAAATCGCGTCCGTTAAGCTGCAACGGCGAACTGATGTTCGCCTCTCGGCAGATATCCCGCGTCAGACGGTCGGCGACGGCGTATGTGTCGGGTTCAGTGACCCTCCGTTCCAGGTCATTAATGGTATCTTCCATTCCGTACAGTTCGATAAGGTCCGCCGCGTCTTCACGGAGAATGGCGATGAGGGCCCGGCGATACTCGATATTGTATACCCTTACATAATTGGCGTAGCGGTGGCTGAAGCGGGTCCGCCCCGTCTTCGCGAGGATTTTCTGCATGAACTGGTTCGGGGTTGCCGCATCGACAAAAAAGGTGGGGATGCCGACGGCCGTGCCGAAGAATATCTGGCGTCTTTCGCTCTCCACCGTCGGGGTGTCGGGAATCTGGCGGTGGACGACGTGGCCCGTCAGGATATACTTGTAGGCAAGAGCGGAGATGAGCGTCTGAAGGTTCGTCGCTTCTCCCATATCATCGAGAAAGCGGTCGAAGAGACTGTAGTAGCGTCCCTCGAACCCGGAAAAGCCCATAGTCGAGTACTGGCGCAGGCGGTAGAGGAAATACAAAGCGAGATTGCTGTCGAAGACGCCGAGTTCCGTCAGGTCGTTTTTCAGGCGATCGCCGTTCCCCAGGGCGCCGTCGAGGCCGGGACTTTCGTTTGTGCTCATGAGAGACGCAAAGTAGTCGAGCAACCTGAAATCGGGGACATAATCCCCCTTCAGCCGAAAGACGGTGCTGATGATGCCGTCAAGCCAGCGGGGACCGAAGGGCGTGATGGGTTGTCCGAAGACTTTCAGGTCGGCCTTTTTCTTCCAGCGGCGCCACATCATGCGCAGGTGAGTGTAGTCAAGTTCATGGGGAAGGAAGCCGAGTGCCTTTTCAGGATGAAACTCCCAGAAATCGAGGCGGTAGGGGGCGGCACTGTATGTGCCCACGAAGAGGGGGAGAAAATGCTCCGCAATCTTGATCGCCAGGTCGCCGCAGTATTTTTCGTCGGCGTCGGTAAAACCGGACGCAGTGTTCCGCAGGGCCTCCGACAGCTTTCTGCTGCCCAGGCTGATATGGGTTGAGTTGTTCGCCAGGCAGATATTCGATACGTTGGGTACCACGGTCAGGTTTGAGGTGATGATGCCTGCTTCCTTGAGTTTGATAACCGCGTTCAGCTGGCTCCGTGACAGGACGCGGTGACAGAGTTTCATGTACTCGTATTTTTCCTGACCCCTGTCCCACCCGGAGAGACAGGGATTCATAAACAGTTCCCGGTAAAAGGAATCGGATATGATATCGTTGAGTTCCTTCTGACGGACGGGGGGATGGGGGGCGGAGTAGAGAATGACGCGCTGGTCGAGGGACGTGAGCTGAAACTTGTTGTTCGCGTACATGACGAGCAACTGGGTGAGCAGGAAACGGAACGCCGTTTCCCGTCCCAGAGATTTGCCCAGACCGTTTTTCTCGGTGATGCGTGCCGGCGCGAAGGAGATGACTTCCGGAGATGTATTGTCGTTGGCGAAAGATTTCATGACCCGCTCGGCGATCTCGGCAATGTGGAAGTTAGCCGGCGATTTCAGACTAACGGCATCGGCGAGAGAAAGTTTCAGAAGATAGCTGACGGGGATACGGAGGAAGTCTTCGCCGTTTTCCCTCACGAGAAATTTGTGCGCGTCGTTGCGACAGGGACTCTTAGGAACGCCTTTATCCGCCTTGAGGTCGTGCCGGAGGATGCGTTCGGCGTAGGGAGTCAGGACCGTGCGGGGGAAGCGGACCCAACTGTGCTCCCATGCGGTGCGGTGGCTGTCGGTAATAATTCTTCTTATGGCGTCGGCGATTTTTCGGGACGTGTCGCCCCGTTCCGTTCTCTTGATGATATTCTTATAGTAATTAGAATTTTCAATTGCCTGGGGAAGATCGACGTAGTGTGCGTTTCCCACGACGGCAGTCTGGAATTCATTTTCAGCGCCCGCTGTCACGTCGTTCAGTGAAAAGGGAAGCGATTCCACCAGTGCCTCCGGAGTCGTGTCATCGACGCGCAGCACTCGGACCAGGTGCCTGCAATAGTTCGGCGAGTGCCGGTCGGGCTGCGGTTGAAGAATGGTCGGGTGAGGTGCGGTGGTTATGTCGAACACTTTTGCCTTCGATGACGACATCGGAGACTCCTTTCCGTAACAATCCGAGTTGCCCCGTTCCTGTAACGGGATACCCGCTGTCTCAAGACATTGTGGCATAAAGATATTACAATCTCATGACGGAGAGATTAAATTCCCGTGACAACAGCGGGCGGAAACCGCTTCCGCGAAGAGGGTACGATACCGTCACGAGCGGCGGTCGAAGACGTAAATACTTCCCTGAATCGATTTCGCATAACTCTTCAACTGGGCGATCTTTTCGGAGATGGCGCTCAGGTTGTTGCTGTATGAATCGTCAATGGACAGGATTGCCATGGAGATGGAAATGAAGGGGAACCACTTTTTCTTGCCGTTCCGGTCATAGCTGAGAATCCGGCCTTTTTTTCGATCCTCCTCGTCATAGAATGACGGAATGAGGCGGTCGAAATATTTGATGGACCGCTCACACAGGCCGACGGCACTGTCTTTGCCGGTAAAGGCGATGAAATCGTCACCGCCGACGTGCGCAAGCAGATCGTTTTCCGTTCCGTACTTGTTTATGACGCCTTTCAGGAGGCGGGAAGTGAACTGAAGTATACGGTCGCCCCGCTCGAATCCGTAGTGGTCATTGAATGCCTTGAAGTGATCGAGGTCCACGAATATCATGCAGTAGGACTGATGGTCATGAGCGCGACGGCGCAGTTCCTGCTCGATAGCGATATTGCCGGGGAGACCGGTCAGCGGGTTGGCGCCCTTCGCCATTTCTATCCGGATTTTCGTCATCGTCTCCAGAAGCGTTTGAATGGATACTTCTCCGGCAAGCTCGTGCTCACGCGTGACGATAATATGATCGTACAACCGTAATTTGCTCCGGTTCATCGCCACCTGGGATACCGTTTCCACCGGCGTCGTATCTTCCACGATGAGGGGAGCCCGGTCCATAATGTGCGAGATGGGTTTTTCGTAGTACAGCGCCATGCCGTATTTCGTTCCTAGGGCACGGTCTACGTGATGACGCATGACAAGGCCCTGAGGGCGGTTACGGTCATCAACCACGATAATGCCAGCGAGCATTTCGTCTTCGTTCATTTGCTCCTTGACATCCTTCACAATAGTGGCGGCGGTGACGCGCTGGGGTTTTTCCATGATTTCGCTGATGGGGAGCGCCGCGCGCCAGACACGGTTCCGCGTCACCGACAGCAGTTCCATCGTTTTGGCGTGGGTTTCCTCCAGCGGATATGGTTTCGGAGCGGCGGGCGTCGCGAAAAAATATCCCTGCCCGTAATGTGCGCCGAGATTAATCAGCGTCGTGAGTTCTTCTTCCTGTTCGATACCTTCAGCGATGACGGCGCTGTCGATTTTCTCGGCGAAGGTGATAAATGTCTCGAGCAGTGACCGCTTGGCACGGTTACGGTGGATGTCGCGGACGAGCGACATGTCCACCTTGATGAAATCGGGCTGGATCTCGGCGATGGCCTGAAGACAGGAAAACCCCGATCCCACGTCATCGACGGCGACAAGAAACCCGTTGCCGCGGAAATAATTGAGAGTCTTGTTGAAATAGGGATAATCGGCAATGTTGTGGCGTTCCGTAATTTCGAGCACCACATTTTCCGGTTTAAGGCCGGCCTTGGAAATCAGTTGCAGGGTTTCTCCCTCGAGGAATTTCGGGTCGCTGATCGTACGGGGATGGACATTGAGAAAGAGTTTCTGGTCGAGGCCGATTTCACCGAGATGCATCACGGAGATACGCCGGCAGACCTGCTCGAGGGGATAGAGCAGGTCGAACTCTTCAGCGAATGAAAAAATCATGTCAGGCCTGTGAAAGTGGCTGTCACGGGGACCGCGTATGAGTGCTTCCCACCCGAGTATGCCGCCGGATCGCAGGGAAAGGATGGGTTGATAGACGCTTGAGAGTTTTTGTTCATTCAGAATCGCCTTGAACTCAGAGAGAAGGCGCGCCGTTTCAAGGTGCATCATGCCCTTAGCAACGGCATAGGCCTCCCGTGCGGCTTTGTATATGTTCAGTTCGACATTGTCGGGCGGTCCTCCCATGATCGAATATCCGATATGAACATCTATGGTGTTGCCCGTAAGCCGCATTGCCTCACCTCGCGTGGTTTCCCGTATCTTCATTCGGGTGGCGATGGTGATTTTCTGCAGCGCGTCCGCGTCGTAATACCTTTCCAGTTCGATAACGGCGATGAAATCGTCTCCCCAGAGGTGGGAGATAAGGAGAACACGGGACTGTGCAAAAATATCGGGGATGTCCTGGACGAGTGCGCTGCGCACCGTGTTCAGCAGCCGCTCCGCCACGCGCGCGCCGCTGGTCTCCTCGACATGGCGGAATTTTGCAATATCGAAATAGACGACGAGGATTGCTTTTCCGGAATCGAGGCTTTGCACCAGTTCCGAGCGCGTCTTCACCGTCAGAAGGGGGAGCGAACCGATCAGTCTCGCTCCTGGTTCCGTCTCTCGAACGACCGCGGCATGAGGTTCGTTCCGCTTGCTTCTGGAGACTCCGTTGCCTTCAACCGCCATTGTTTCTCTCCTTCATGTCAGAGCAGTGATGCTTATCACAGGACTGTTACGATCGTGTGACAGTATCGTGACGTTTATGATAAATGTGCCGTTATCGTCGACACATCTCATTTTTGCGGGGACCGTGCGCAGGTTCGCCCGTCCGGTATTCCCGGTGGCGCATGTGCCACTTTCACCAAAAGATAACGCAGTTGTCATTCGCCCGTAACATTTTGCCTGTATAGGTAATATCCTTTTGAAAAGTTGGATGAACGGCGAAAAAGGCACTGAACGGTTCACTGCCTATATGACGTTCTCGGGGGTTGAGTGAGTGATGAATGGACTGAGCCTTTCAATCGGTAAGAAAATAACTGTCGGATTTTCCTTCATTATTGTTGTCATGGTACTGCTCGGTGTGGTGGCCTTCCATGGCGTGTCGTGCGTTGCGGACAAGGCGGAGCAAAGTCTGTGGGGCAACACCGCGGTAAACGAATTGATCCGTCTTGAACTGGCGCATCTCCAGTGGATGAAGCGGATGAATTCCTTCGTTCTCCAGGAAACGGCGCCAGACGCAGTGTCCGACGAGAGGGCGATCGACAATCAGCGTGTGGATGGCGGTATACGCACGGAACTGGAGGCCCGTGTCCCGGAGGCACGGTCCCTGTTTCACGACATGGACGCGGCCCACGTGACGCTGAAAGGAGCGATGGCGCAAATCAATGACACCTTCAGACCCGCTCATCCCCGATTTGTCGCGCACCTGGAGAAGCTAAAGGACCGTCAGGCCCTGTTCGTCAACAGGGTGGGACGCATTATTGAAGAAGAGGGCGGCAGGCTGGAATCGTATCGGAAGCTCCTTCAAAACACCGTCTCGCAGGCCGTTTCCATTCTACACGCCTGTGTCCGGGACCCGAGTATCGCCGACGATGATGCCCGGCAAGCCGTCGCCACGTCAATAGTGAAACATCTGCGCTTCGGTCCGGAGAAGAAAGACTACTGCTGGATAATCGACGAGAGACCGCGAATGATCATGCATCCCTATCACCCGGAACTCTATGAGGAAGACCTCGTCCGGTATACCGATGCCCGGGGAAGAAAAATATTCAGCATGATGGTGGAACGTGCGAAGAAAGACGGCGGCGGATTCCTCCTCTATGACTGGCCCGCCTATGACAATTACGGAGATGAAAAGCCGAAGCTTTCCTACGTTGCATATTTCGACCCCTGGTATTGGATCGTCGGTTCGGGCATTTACCTTGACCCCTCCGACACGGCCTTTCTTCAACGTGTCGCCGCCTTTGCTGAAGGGGAGCCCGTCATTTCGAGCATGGCGGATGGTGCACTTGCGGTGTCCTTTGAATCGTTTCTTCAGGATCCGTCGGTGGAGGACGCACTTCAAGATTTCCCCGGCTTGAAAAAACCGTTGACGATCGCGCAGGAAAAGCACAAAGACCTGATGCGGTCGATGAAAAAAATTGAAGAAGCCATGGCCGCGATGGACATCGATTCAGCCCGATCCATCTACCGTTCCGATGTGATGAACAGCCTCTTAGCCTTTGATGAGACTGCCCGGGCGATTATTGAACAGGAAAACATACTCCAGGAATCGGCCACACGCGCGCGGTCGATTATGGAGGAAGAAATGCTGCCGGCGTCCGATACCTTTGTGACGGCACTGAGAACAATGCGAACCATATGCCGGGAACGGTTCCTTTCGACAAACACAGTGGTGAAATCTGCCGTTATGAGCACGCGATGGATCGGATTCGCCGTCGTCTGCGCTGTGCTCCTGGCCTGTGCCATCGCCGTTTTTGTCATACGAACGAATATGACGGTGCTGAGAAGCGTATCGAGTGTACTGTCAGAGACGGTGGGACGTCTCGGCTATGCGTCACTGTCCGTGCATCGCGCCAGTATGGATATCGCCGACGGCAATACGTTACAGGCGTCATCCATCGAAGAAACGGCGTCAGCCCTGGATGAGATGGCTACCATGACGCAGAAGAACGCCGGTAACGCGCACGAAGCGAATGTGCTTGTTCAGAGGACGGCGGCCGTGTCCCGGGAAGCGCTGATAACCGTTGACGAACTCATTCAATCCATGGCGAAGATAGAAGCATCGAACACGGAGACCCACGCGATTGTCCATACCATCGACAAGATTGCGGTGGAGACAAATCTCCTGGCGTTGAACGCGTCAGTTGAGGCGGCACGGGCGGGCGAAGCGGGTGCTGGTTTCGCCGTCGTCGCCGATGAAGTCAGACGGCTTGCTCTCCGGTCGGCGGCGGCGGCGCGCAGGACGTCGGAGCTAATTGAGGAAGCGACTGTCAGAGTCAAGGACGGTGCGGACACGCTTGTCAAAACGGATGCCGTTTTCAGGAATATGGTGGAACACATGGATGATGTCCAGAGAAACGTCGACGGCATAACCATCGCGTCACGGGAACAGGCGCAGGGAATCACCGCGGTCACAGAATCCATGAACCGGCTGGACGCAGTCGTTCAAAAGAACGCCGTCAGTATCGGCACCTTTACGGATGTGTCGAATCGGATGAAGTGTGAGGCGGAGCAGATGGAAGATATCGTGTATCAACTTCGAAGGGTCATGGGTGTCCGGGACCCGCGGGGGCAGACAAAGGGGGCGATGGACGGCGCAGAGAGAATTCTCCTTTTGGAAGACGGGAACGGATGAGACATGAGAGAAACGGCGGTGACAGACCGCCGTCACAAAGAGAAGGATGTTGTCTCCTGTCACCGTCATATCGCAAAGATATGAAAACCTGTATTTGAGGAGTAACAATGAATCACATATATATCAAAAGTGCATATAACGGTGAAACGGAAAGAATACATGAGGAATGCACATTGCTTAAAGAGTCACTCAAGGAAACGGATGATCTCTATTCTCTCTATTTTGCGACGACGAGCGATGTTGTTATTTGTCTCACATCGTCATTGATCGTTAGAACCGTATCGCCCAGCATGTCGCATTATCTGGGGTATCATCCCTCAGAGCTGACCGGGAAGAAAGTGACGGAATGCGGGTATTTTGATGAGGTGAACGGAAAGCGTTTTTCCGTCGCCGTCAGAAGAATCATGCGGCGCGGGAAGGCCGAGCGGAAAACATGCCGGGTGCAGCTGAAGGACCGCCGCGGCCGTATCCTGACCGGCGAAACGGACATGACACCGGTCATCATCAACGGTAAGGTTGATACCGTCGTGTGCGTCATCAAGGACGTGACTGACAAGGTCAAGACGGAAGAATCACTGCAGAAGAGCCTCAACGAGTACCGGCAGTTCGTTCAGGGATCGAACAGCATTATTCTGCGGCGGAAACCCGACGGCTCGATAACTTTTTTTAACGCTTTTGCGGAACGGTTCTTCGGATATGGGGAGGATGAAATCATTGGGAGGAACATGCTCGGAACGATAATGCCGGAGCACGACAGCGAAGGCCGGGATATGAGGCTTTTTCTCCACGAGGTGTCCCGCGAGCCGGATCGGTACACTACTTACGAGCATGAAGACATGCGCAAACAGGGTGACCGTGTCTGGATCGTCTGGTCGCAGAAGGTGCTCTATGACGAGGAGGGACAAATCAAGGAATTCCTCTGCATCGGAAACGATATCACCAAGTACAAGCGGTTGGAGAGAAAATCGCAACAGGCAAACAAAATGGAGGCAGTGGGCAGGCTCGCCGGGGGCATTGCTCACGATTTCAATAACCTGCTTATGGGAATCAAGGGACGGTCGTCGCTGATGCTCCAAGCGATCGATGAGGGACACCCGCACCGTGAATATCTGACGCATATCGAACAGATTGTGGACAGCGCCGCCGACCTGACGGGCAAGCTCCTGGGGTTCGCCCGGCAGGGAAAGTATGAGGTTTCCGTTATCAATGTCAATGCCGTCGTGCAGGCAAGCGTGGACATGTTTGCCCGGACGCGCAAGGAAATCGTGGTGCACCGCAAGTTTGAGAAGCATCTCTGGAATATCGAAGCGGACAAAACGCAGATCGAGCAGGTGCTGTTGAATCTGTATGTGAACGCGTGGCAGGCCATGCCCCACGGCGGCGAGCTCTTTATCGAGACGGAAAATGTCGTCATCAATCAGGAAGATTCGCGTCCCTTCGATGTCGTCCGGGGCTCGTACGTCAAGGTGTCGGTGACGGATACGGGCGTGGGTATGGACTGTGAAACGAAGAGTCAGATTTTCGAACCCTTCTTTACCACCAAGGAGAAAAAACGGGGAACGGGCATGGGCCTCGCCTCAGTATACGGTATTATCAAGAATCACGGCGGGTTCATCGAAGTTTTCAGTGAGAAAAACCAGGGAAGCACTTTCGTGGTTTTGCTCCCCGCCACAAGCAAGAAAACGACCGTTGAACAGCGTGAAACGGCGGCGCAGCCGGCACGGGGAACAGAGACGATTCTTTTCGTGGACGATGAGCAGGTGGTCCGCGACGTGGGTGTGGAAATAATGCGGTTTCTTGGATATACCGTTTTTTGTGCGAAAGACGGTTCCGAGGCCGTCACGGTGTTTCAGGAACACAAGGACGACATCGACATGGTGATCATCGACATGATTATGCCCGGGATGACGGGGTGCGAGGTCATGGATCGACTGAGACGTATCGACCCCTCCGTGAAGTGCCTCATGTCCAGCGGTTATCGGCTCAATGCGGGAGATGATGAAAACGCAGAGCAGAGTTGCCAGGGGTTCATCCAGAAGCCTTTCAGCGTGGGAAATCTCTCGAAGAAGATTCGCGAGGTGCTTGCGGTTACCAGCGGCATGCCGCATTAGGGTGACTGCGTTCTCGTCATGTTCTTTTTCATAGTATTGTAACCATCCCCTCACAAGGGTGTAACATTTTGCTGGTATTGAAGATGTCCCATGTGTGCTTTTCACGGGCATGATGGGATGGAAAAGAAGGATGTATGCAGAATGCTGAAGACCTACATACTCGACACAAATGTTCTTCTCCACAATCCTGACGCGCTTTTTGCTTTTGAGGACAACAATGTTGTCATCCCCTTTGTGGTCATCGAGGAGATCGATAATCAGAAGAGGCGACAGGATGAAATCGGTCGCAATGCCCGTGTGGTTGCGAATAAACTCGATGCCATGCGGGACCTCGGGCGGTTGTCCGAAGGCGTTGAATTATCGTCCGGCGGCAGTATCAAGATCGAGCTGAATCACCAGGACCTCATCGACATGCCCCTGGGATGGGATACCCATAAGCCGGATAATAGGATCCTCGCCATTGCCTATCATCTTTTGCATGAACGTCAGGAACCCGTCTATCTCGTTACCAAGGATTTGAGCCTTCGCGTAAAGGCGGATGTTCTGGGCATATCATCCCAGGATTTCTACAAGGACAAGGTGAATTTCCCCCTCCTTTATGAAGGGGTGAAAAACCTGGAACTCACTGCGGACAAGTTCAGTCGCTTTTTTCACGAGGGGAAACTCGCGATGAGCGACTCTCTACAAGGAGGTCAGGGGTATCCGCAGCAGTTCTTTGTCCTGAAAGGCATCGAAAATCCCTCGCAGTCGGCACTGGGACGGCATGTGAATGATGCCATTGTGCCGTTGACCTTCGGGGAGAGTGAAAACTTCGGTATTCGGGCGCGGAACAAGGAGCAGAAATTCGCCCTGGAACTGCTGCTCGATGACCGGGTGAAGATAGTCACCCTCGTCGGCCGTGCAGGCACGGGCAAGACACTCCTCGCCCTTGCCGTGGGGTTGGAGAAAGTGCTGGAGAAGAAAGAGTATTCGAAACTCCTCATCACGCGCCCCGTTGTTCCCATGGGGCACGATATCGGGTACCTTCCCGGCTCGAAGGAGGAGAAGCTCCGACCCTGGATGCAGCCGATTTTCGACAACCTCGATTATCTCTTCTGTAACCATGACGGTTCCTTCAACATGACTGATCACCTGGTAGAGCAGGGGATCATCGAGATTGAGGCGCTGACATACATCAGGGGGAGAAGTATTCCCCAGCAGTTCATTATCTGTGACGAGGCGCAGAACCTCTCACCTCACATGATCAAAACGGTCATTACCCGGGTGGGTGAAGGATCCAAGATCATATTTACCGGTGATCCGGAACAGATCGATCATCCCTACCTCGATTCGAGCAGCAACGGGCTCAGTTATCTCGCAGAGAAGCTGAAGACGGAAGATCTCGCCGGTCATGTGACGCTCAGGAAGGGAGAGCGTTCGCGGGTGGCCGAACTCGGCGCGATGGTGTTGTGACAGGGTATACTTCAGAACGGCGTTAACCCGGAAGGAGCGCGTGATTATGAACAGTCGGCAGATGAATCGTTACAGAACACTTCTCGTTAATCGCATGAATGAATCCCTCAACCTCGGCAATGAAGAGGGATTGAAGAAAATCTACGATGCGACGGAGCATCTTCCCGATGTCAGTGACTTTGCAAGCCTGGAGACGTTGCGAGAGGTGACGTACATCATTACGGGCAAAAGGAAACAGTCGGTTCGGGAAATCCAGGACGCCCTGACGCGTATAGAGAAAGGCAGTTTCGGACGATGTGAGGCGTGCGGTCACCAGATATCCGAAAAGCGCCTACTGGTCTACCCTGCGACGAATCTCTGCATCCGGTGTAAAAAACGACGGGAAAAGGAACACAACACGGCGGCATAATCAAAACCGTACTGCGAGAGGCTTTACCCTCCTCCTGCATCCCCTTTAATCCTCCCCTGGGGGGAGGGGAGCCTTCTCTCTGCCACGTCGAAGCAGCCGAATTTATATCACCTTCTATTGAGATTACCAACTACACGATACATCACCCGGCACAGATATTCATCGCCATGAGGTAAATGCCGTATCGCCCGCTTCACCGAGAGGTATGGTGGTGTTTCCCGCGTGTGAAGACAAAGGCACCGACCAGGGCGGTAAAGGGAGCCACCGTGACGAGACCGAAACTCCCGACGACTGTATTCAGAATCTCCGCGGCGACATAGGTGATATTAACCATGTTGAGAAGGGGAATACCCTGCGCCATGAAGACCATTAGCAGTGTGATGTAGCTGCTTGAGTAAGCGAGGAGAAGGGTGGTCGTCATCGTGCCGACGACGGCACGCCCCACGGAGAACCCGGAACCCAGCGCCTCAAAAAAGTGGATGTCGGGCTTTTTCTTGACCACCTCATCCAACGATGAGGCCACGTCCATGGCGAGGTCCATGACAGCTCCCGATGATGCCATGAACACGCTGGCGATAAAGATCCGGCTGAGATCGAGGTCGGGAAAGCCGCAGTACAGGAGTGATTCGGAAAAGGGTTTGACGGCTCCGTGAAGGTGAAACCCGCGGGAGAACGTGAGGGCGAGAATGCAGGTCATGGCGATACCGAGGAGTGATCCGGCGAAGGCAACGACACCGCGCCGCGAGACGCCGCCGACGAGAAAGATAATGGCGGCGGTGAGGAGCGTCACCACGCCCAGGGAAAGAAGTATGGGGTCGTATCCCTTGAGGAAGAAGGGTATGAGAATTTTCCACACCATGAATGCGGCAAAGAAAAAGGAGAGCAGGGCCTTCGTGCCCGTCCACCCGGCGAAAAGGATGAGGAGAACAGCAAAGCACCCAAGAAGTATCAGCTCGATGTGGATCCGGTAGTGATCCTGGGCGTTGGCATAATAGATTTCCCCGTCCTTGAGGCTGAGAACGACAAGTGCGGTATCGCCTTCACAAAAATATTTGTCCAGTTCGAGTTTTCCGATTAATTCATTCGTCGCCTCGATGCGTTCACCGCGGAAGGGGCCACTCTCCAGACTGATGGACATGACCTGCGTGCCAAGTTTTATAATGCCGTGCTGGCGAACCTCCGAGTTGTCTACGGAAAGGATTTCTCCGCGGCAGCGAACGGCGTTCTCCGGCATTCGGTTTTCAAATCCCGTAGGAACGAAGGAGAGAACGATGATGAATACAGTAAAAAAAACGGTTAGGTAGAAATCCTTGCGAGAACCGAAACATTTCATAGCTATCCTCAAAAGAAGCGGGTGGCGATGTTCATCGCCACCCGCTGTAGAAGTATTACATCGTCATGGGTGGGTATCAGCTTACCGGACCATGGCGATTGTCTGTGACTGATTGTCGACCGCGTCGGCCACGGTCACATCAAAACCCATGATGGACATCAGTTTCCAGGCCACGTCGGTATTGTCATAGTAACCGTTGTAGATATACGATCCCACACCCTTGGCCGATGTGATCACAGGCACGCCCGTATGAGAATACGACGTCCAGGCAAGGCCGGCCTTTCTGTTAAGAATTTGGGTGATCTTGACGGTAAGCGGATCGTACCCGCCGTAAAGCAAATAATCGACGGGCGACTTCACTTCCACGCCCGACATGGATTGTCCGAAGGCCTGCTGAAGTTCGGCGATTTCATAGTCTGCGAGGGCGAGGGGTCCGTCACCGCCGGCGGTCAGACCGAAATACCGTTCGATATTCATCATGATGTCTTTGAAATCGGCGTTATCGGCGTGGGTCCTCTTGTATTCGGCCATGATATTGTCGGTAAATTTCTGAAAGGAAATAGACTGTTTATTCAGAACGTCGAAGGATGTCTCGTACTTCGTCCCGGCGAATCCCAGTGTGAGACCGCCGCATTCATGATCGCCGGTGACGACGACAATGGTTTCCGTGGGATGGGCGGAGTAGAATTTCAAGGCTTCTTCGATGGCATCGTCAAAGGCAAGCGTGTCGTAAATAGCTGAAACGGCGTCGTTCGCGTGGCAGGCCCAGTCTATTTTGCCCCCTTCCACCATCATGAAGAAACCCTTCTTGTTGTCCAGGAGTTCGATGCCCTTTTTCGTGAATTCTGCGAGTGAGATATCGTCACGCGTATTATCGAGATGATAGGGGAGAGCCTTGCCGTCGGGCAGTGAAGCGTTGAAGGCGATAACCTTGCCGTTCGAGGGCGTCAATGCCATGAAAGAATGCTTGTCGGAAACGATGGTGTAACCGTTCTTTTTCGCGAGGTCTAAGGCGTTGCCGAGGGGTTTTTTAGATTTCTTTCCCGTGGGATCCTTGAAACCACCGCCGGCGAAATAATCAAAACCGCTGTTCGCGAGATCGTGATCAATTTCGTGGTAGAGAGAGCGATTCGGCTGATGAGCGTAAAAGCACGCCGGCGTGGCGTGGTCTATGGAAACGGAGGAGACGATACCCACTTTCATGCCTGCCTCTTTGGCCATTTCGGCGATGGTCTCGATCGGCTTGAATTGCGGGTCGACACCGATATAATTGATATTTGTCTTAAAGCCACAGGCCAGTGCCGTAGCGGCGGCCGCGGAACCGGTGATGAAACGGTTGTTGGCATGCGTGGAGGTGACACCCTGGGCGGGAAAGTCGCTCATTTTCATGGCCATGGAGCCGGACTTCATGCCGAATTTGGCCGCGTAATACTCTTCCGCCGCAGTACGCTGGGGCTGGCCCATGCCGTCACCGATAAAGTAGAAGACGTACTTGGCGGGCGATCCTGTATAGAGTTTGGTTTTCGCGTAGGTTACCGTGGACGTCGCCGTCAGAATCATTGCCGCGGAGAGGGCGATGACCATGAACCGGACACATCTCTTCACGAGCACTGTGTTTCCTATCATGACGTTCTCCTTTTTGAGTAGTGATTAATAAATCTGTTATACCTGCATATCAGACGAGTGTTACACGGTGATGACTGTTGTGTTACAGATATGATAAGAATCTGTAAGAGATATAAGTCACGTAATATCAAATGAGTAGACAATGCCTTCACCGCGGTGGATGCGGTGAAATACCGTTGATTTATTCTCTTCGAAGTGGTACGTTTCCATTCACGTGATAAAGTGACGGAAAGAGCGGGATGAAGGATATACAGGCAAGAAAGGTCACACCCCGGTACACGCCGGGAGAGGAGATTGCAAACAGCATCACTCACGGTGTCGGTATTGTGCTGGGAATAGCGGGCTTGAGCGTCCTAACCGCCTTCAGCAGTCTCTACGGTAATGCCTGGCACATCGTCGGCTGCAGCATCTTCGGGGCGGCTTTCATATTGCTGTATACGGCGTCGACGCTGTACCACAGCATTCAGTCGCCGCGGGCGAAATCGATCATGCGCGTTTTCGATCACGCGGCCATCTTCGTACTCATCGCGGGCACGTACACACCCTTCACGCTGGTCACCCTGCGCGGCCCCTGGGGATGGACGCTGTTCGGCGTCGTCTGGGGCGTCGCGCTCATCGGCATCTTCGGGCGCCTGACCTTCCTGAGACGGTGGCGGGGCGTTTCCGTGGTGCTCTATATCGCAATGGGATGGATCGTGGTCACGGCGATAAAACCGCTTATCAATACCGTCCCGGCGGGCGGGCTCGTTCTGCTCGTCACGGGCGGGCTGTTCTACACGGGCGGCGTTGCCTTCTATCTCTGGCGACGGTTACCCTATCACCATGCCATCTGGCACCTCTTCGTGCTCTTCGGGAGCGTTACACATTTCTTTGCCGTCTTTTTCTACGTTATTCCCCTCGCCGTATAGAAAATAGAGGGGACGTCCATAAATATATAAAATAACAAGGTTTGGTATATTCGTTAGAAAACGCTCATGCCACGATAAGCTGCTGGACAGACGGTCTGATTTATTAAAAGAGAAACGTTGCCTTGGGGTTGTGTTCATGGTGGGTGGTACGCAGAGAATGTCACCCGGTGTTTTATCGCGGCAGATACCGTTGCACGTCCCGCCCTTATTCTTTTGACAATCCTGCAGACAGTTTCATATGCTTGCGGCAATTCTCCGAATCACGGACGGGACGGAGAAAGGGCACGCGGTGTCCCGTTATCGTCATTACTCGAAAGGATTGAACATGGTAATGTACTCTCGCGGTGTCTCTCTTCTGTCACGCGGCGTGTTATTGTGCCTGATGCTCTTTCTTGTGGGCTGCGCGACTGTCGAACGGATGTATTACTCCGTTCCGGGCATGTTGCCGGGGACGAATGCCGACATGAAATCAGTTGGTTATTGGATAGACCGTCATCCCTCTCCGGACAGGATCGTCATGAATGGCGGTGATATTAAGCGGTTCAATGCGTCCATTACCGATGAACGCGAAATCACAACGGACATATTCACGCTTCCCGATAGATGTCCCGCGGATTTGGTCCGGGAGAAGGTTCGCGTGATGGTGGATTGGTTCCGGTCCCGCACACTCTACCATGATGACGGTGGACGCGCCGGAGGGGCGTTTTTTGATGAAATGGAACGACGCATGGGAATGCAAAGGTTATCCGATCCCGTGACGGTGCGTTTCGGTGTCGTCACGCGATACGCCGACCAGAGGGTGTTTCCGGCGGCGGCAGGTCTCTATTCAAAGAGGGGCGATGTTGATTTCGACGAACTCCAGAACAATGCACTCGATGTGGGAACTCCTGTCGCCATCATGCATGAGAGTATCGACGGTGCGTGGTATTACGTGGTGGACGAACTCAATGCAGGCTGGGTGAAAAAGGAGTCGATAGCGCTGACCGAGCGACATGCACTGGAGTGTTTCGCGAAAGCCGCTGATTTTGTTGTTGTCACGGCTCCGCGCGTTTCTCTGTACCGTGACCGTTCACTGACGGGCTATGCCATGTATGCCCGGACGGGGACATGTTTCCCCCTGGTGGGCTTCCCTGACGGTGAAACGGTGGAGATAGTGGTGCCTCTGCGTGACCGCGACGGATCATGTACATACGATCATGGCTTCGTGGCGCGTCGGGGGGTGCACAAAGGGTTCCTTCCCTACACGCCGCGATCGATTCTGTCGACGTCGTTCAATCTGCTCAATGCCCCCTACGGATGGGGGGGTATGTATGGAGAGCGGGATTGTTCCCGATTTGTCCAGTCGGTTTTTGCCACCGTTGGTATCCGCCTGCCGCGAAACTCCTCGAAACAGGCGCTCGTGGGTTGTGCCCTGGATGATTTCGGCACCGATGTGTCGCCGGCGGAGAAGGAAAACCGCATCATCGAAAAAGGTGTGGGAGGAATCACGCTCCTCTACATGAAGGGCCACATCATGATCTATCTCGGCAGCGAGCAGGGGAAGGCCTATGCCGTCCACGATACGTGGGGATATCGCATACCTACCTGGCGGGGCGATATCGTGCGCGTCATCGGCAGGACCGCCGTTACGGACCTGCATCTCGGTGAGAGATCCCGGAAAGGCAGTTATCTCGATCGCATCATATCCGTTCGCGCCGTCGTGAACGATGGTGTCAGAGAATAGAAATATCCTGTTTGTCGCGCGTGAATTGAACCCGCTGCGGCTGTTCTTGCTTAATCGCAGTCCGCGAACTTGTACCCCACGCCGCGGACGGTCTGGATGAAATAGGGCTGTGACAGGTCTTCTTCGATGTGTGTCCGTAAACGGCGGATATGGACGTCCACGGTACGCGGTTCCACGAAGGCCTCGTCGCCCCAGACACGGTCGAGGAGTTGATCGCGCGTGTAGACGCGTCCAGGATGCTGCGAGAGAAATTTGAGGAGTCTGTATTCCGTCGGGCTGATATCGACTGCTTCGCCTTTGATGGAAACGGTATACGAGGTATAGTCGATTTTGAGATTTCGGCAGGTGAAAACGTCGGAATCTTCGGCACGGTGAATTGTTTCCGAGCGCCTGAGGACGGCGCGGACGCGGGCGATAAGCTCCCGGATGCTGAAGGGTTTTGTGATGTAATCATCAGCGCCCATTTCAAGTCCGATTATCTTGTCGATTTCTTCGCCTTTGGCGGTGAGCATGACTATGGGGATGTCCGCCAGATCGGCGCTGTTCCGAATGGTGCGGGACACCTCGAGCCCCTGGATGCCGGGAAGCATCAAATCGAGAATAATGAGTTTCGGCCGCGATTCCCGCACGCTTTTGAGGGCGTCTTCCCCGTTATATGCCTTTCGGACGGTAAAACCTTCCTTCTCCAGGTTATAGGATATGAGTTCAACAATATCTTCTTCGTCATCGACGACGAGGATTTCAACATGGTCGTATGGTTCGTTTTGTTTTGTCATAGAAATGTCCTCGGTCAAACAAGATTACTCCGGTGTCTCGAGGCCCTCCTCAAAAACGGGAAAAAGGAGCGTTACCGTCGTTCCCTTCCCGAGCTGGCTGTCGACGGTGATGGTCCCACCGTGTGCCGCCATAAGGTGCTTGACGATGGAGAGGCCGAGACCCGTCCCCCCCATTTCGCGCGAGCGGGCTTTGTCCACCCGGTAGAAACGTTCGCCCAGCCGGTGGACTTCATCCCGGGGGATTCCGATACCCGTATCGGCGATGGTCACAGTAACGGTATCCTCCCCGCTTGCGCGGCGTGCACTGAAGGACACCCTTTCCTTTTCAGGCGTAAACTTCACCGCGTTGTCGAGCAGGTTGAGAAAGACCTGGGCGAGACGGTCGCGGTCCGCCCTGACGGGCGGTATATCGTCTGGTATGTCGATCTCAATGGAGAGCTGTTTCTCCGCGGCCCGTGCCTCTACAAGGGGAAAAACGTTTTCAACCACCCCGCGGAGGGAAACACTCTCGAAATTAAGAGAGATCCTGCCCAGTTCGATGTCGGATATCGTGAGCAGGTCGTCGACGAGACGGTTAAGGCGGTGGGCATGACGGTAAATCGTGGAGAGAAATTTTTCCGCCGTCGCCCTGTCGTCCAGTGCTCCGTCTTGAAGAGTTTCGATAAAGCCGAGTATGGCGGAAAGGGGCGTCTTGATTTCATGGGTGACGTTCGCCACGAAATCGGCCCGCATTTTTTCCAGTTGTTTCAGCTGGGTCACGTCATGAAAGACGATCATCGACTTTGACTCGTTCTGCGGGAGACCGTGAATCGGAGTGATGTTAACGGTCAGGGTGCGGTTTGATTCAAGGTCCGGCGCGATTTCGCGTATGACGGATTCGCCCGAGCGTTCATACTCGTCGAGGGCGTCCTGCAGGTCGACATTACGGAACGCCTCTAGGCAGGTCTTGCCGATAATATCTCGATAGCGGACGGTGAACATTTTTTTAAAGGCGTCGTTTGCGTTCTCGATGACGGAGGCGCCGTTCAGCACGAGCACGCCGGCGTTCATACTGGCGAAAGCAGCCTCGAGTTTCCCCTTTTCTTCATTGGCCGCCTGGATACGGTCTTGGAGTTCCGCTACGATATAGTTAATGTTCTGCGCCAGCCGGCCCACCTCGTCGCTGGACTGGATCAAGAGAGTTCCCGGCTGATCTCCTTCACGGAGTTTTTTCGTGAACTGCTCCATCTCATTGATGGGCGACAGCATGCGGGCGGTGAAGACGAAGGCGATGATGAAGGCCAGGATACCGGCCACGACGAAGGCCTGGATGACCAGCATCGAGTATCGCTGAACGGAGTCCTTCACCTCGGACAGGGGCCGGGAGAAGCGAATATGCCCGGTGATCGTATCGCCGTCTTTAAGGGGTACGGCGACGTAAATCGTATCGATATCGAGGGTGCGGCTGTACCGCGTGGCCGTCCCCCGTCCCTTGACGCGGACTTCCTGTATCTCCGGACGGTT
>Ga0272441_10000544_pt1 | contig 86184 bp, 67 predicted proteins | sample SSMProp6N_FD_193582 | JGI IMG/M metagenome (GOLD analysis project Ga0272441, IMG submission 193582) | Marine sediment archaeal communities from Little Sippewissett salt marsh, Falmouth, MA, United States - SSM-Prop-6N | ecosystem: Environmental > Aquatic > Marine > Wetlands > Sediment ...
ACGAGCTTTTGGAATTTGATAAAGCTGAAAAAGATTCTAAGGAAGATCTGGAACATGTAGTCGCGATTAAGGAAACGAAAATCAATTTTTATGTTCCCGGGCTTATCTGGCTGGGGGCCGGTATTATGTTATCATTTATCCTGACAAGGGTTAAGCTTGAAAAGGAACTATATATAATAACCGGAGGTATTGCTCTCTTTGGTTTTCTTCAACTGATTGCAGGATTGCTGAAAACAACAGGTAAAGGGAACAATGGCCTTAATTCAATACTTGCCGATTTGAGAAATATGCCTGCCACGATGGGTCAGCTTGCGGTTGTACAGTTTTTTACCTGGTTTGCACTTTTTTCAATGTGGATTTATACAACATCTGCTGTCACTTCACATGTTTACAGGACTTCTGACACAACATCGCTTGCTTATAACGAAGGTGCCAACTGGGTAGGTGTTTTGTTTGGTATATATAATGGTGTGGCAGCTGTCTTTGCTTTTCTGCTGCCGGTAATTGCAAAGGCTACAAGCAGGAAAATAACACATACGATATGTCTTGCTGCCGGAGGTATAAGTCTCATATCAATAAGCCTTATCGGTAATCCCTGGTTACTTATTCTCCCGATGACAGGTATTGGTCTTGCATGGGCAAGTATTCTTTCGATGCCATATGCAATGCTTACCGGAGCACTGCCTCAAAATAAAATGGGTGTATATATGGGGATATTCAATTTTTTCATAGTTATTCCACAGATACTTGCTGCAAGTATCCTTGGCAGTATGGTAAAACATCTTTTTGATGGCAGCACAATGAATGCCCTTGTCTCGGGTGGCGTATCAATGGTAATAGCCGCCATTATGGTAAGATTTGTGAATGATATTGATGACAGGAAAAGAAAAAGAAAGCCGGAGCCCTTCATATCTCAAGTTATTCATCCTGAATGGTCAGAGAAAATTATAATATACGAAGTAAACACAAGACAATATACTGAAGAGGGAACACTAGCCGCATTCGCTGATCATCTGCCAAGGTTAAAATCACTGGGAGTGGATGTTTTGTGGTTCATGCCTACGTTTCCGATAGGAGTAGAAAAAAGAAAAGGTAAACTGGGCAGTTACTATGCTGTAAGGGATTATATGGATGTTAATCCCGAATTCGGGACACTTGAAGACATGCAGGTTCTTATTGACAAAATACATGAATCGGGAATGTATATTATACTCGACTGGGTTCCTAACCATACTGCCTGGGATAATCCGCTTGCCGAAGAACAACCCGAATGGTATTTAAAGGATTCAAATGGGAACTTTGTATCGCCAAAAGACACTGACTGGACAGACGTAATCCAGCTCGACTGGTCACAGGAAGGACTTCATGATTATATGATTGAAGCAATGAAATTCTGGGTAAATATGGGCGTTGACGGATTCAGGGTTGATCATCCGCACAATACTCCCAAAGAGTTCTGGGAAAGGGCAAAGGCTGAACTCAGCCGGATCAGACCGGTTCTTATGCTTGCCGAGCATGAAGGACCGGGTTACTTTATGGAGAAGGGTTTTGATATGAACTATGCATGGGAACTTCATCATCTGATGAAAAGAGTGGCAAAAAGAAAGAATAATGCCTTAGCCATCATGAAATATTTTGAACGGGAACAGGCAATATATCCTCAGAATGTATACCGTCTGATGTTTCTTACAAACCATGACGAGAACTCCTGGGCCGGGACTATCAATTCACTTATGGGTGATGCGCATCAGGTTTTTGCAGTACTTATTTTTACTGCTGCTGGTGTACCATTGATATACAGCGGACAGGAGACATGTCACGATAAAGAACTTAAATTCTACGCAAAGGATAACATAGAATGGGATACATATGAAAACACACCGTTTTACAGGGATCTTATAAAGCTGAAAAAAGAAAACACAGCTCTCTGGAACGGTGATTCAGGCGGATCTATGTATATTTTAAAGACAAACCGTAAAAAAAGAGTATTTGCTTTCTACAGGGAAAAAGACGGAAACCGCATTATTGTGTTACTTAATCTTACGGCGAAAGCTGTCTCTTTTAAGCCCGATCTCAGTGGACTTGAAGGCGACTACACCGAGTATTTTTCAGGACAGGTGGTAAGCCTGCCCTTAAGTGTAAAACATAAGCTTGATCCGTGGCGATATAAAATCTATTCTCAGGTATAAAAGGATTTGAAAAGAACATTAAATTTTGTATTATTGCATACCACGATTTTTTAAAGATAAATTTTAAAATAGCATTATCATGAATATACCGGCAGATCTTCTGTACACCAAAGATCATGAATGGCTTCGTATCGAAGGTGATACAGGTTTTATTGGAATAACCGACTTCGCCCAGGGCGAATTGGGGGATATTGTTTTCATTGAAATAGAAACCATGGGAGAGACCCTTAATAAGGAGGATGTCTTTGGGACAATTGAAGCAGTTAAAACAGTCTCGGATATGTTTATGCCGGTAGGAGGGGAGGTGCTTGAAGTCAATCCGGCTCTTGAGGATTCTCCGGAGCTTGTGAATAAGGATCCCTATGGCGATGGATGGATGATAAAGATTAAGATTACAGATCAGTCGGAAACAGCTGATCTCCTTTCAGCAGAAAAATACAAAGCACTGTTATAGGGTTTTCTTGACCTCGACCTCCTTATAGCCTTCTATGACATCATCTACTTTCAGATCATTGAAGTTCTGAATATTCAGTCCACATTCATAGCCGCCTGTAACCTCTTTGACATCATCCTTAAAACGTTTAAGTGATCCGAGTTCTCCGGTATAAATAACAATTCCATCACGTATAATCCTGACCAGTGTATTTCTGGTTATCTTACCTTCTTTTACATAACATCCTGCTACAGTACCGACTTTTGTGACCTTGAATATCTCTCTTATCTCGAGGGTTGCAACGATCTCTTCCTTGACTTCGGGTGACAGCATCCCTTCCATTGCGGATTTTATCTCCCCAATAGCGTTGTAGATTATGGAATAAAGGCGTATGTCAATCTCCTCTTTTTCGGCAAGTTTGCGTGCGGCGAGTGACGGACGTACCTGGAACCCCACGATAATTGCATTGGATGCAGCAGCAAGGAGCACATCCGATTCGGATATCTGTCCTACCGCCTTATGGATTATGTTCAGTTGTATCTCGGGTGTTGAAAGTTTTATCAGTGAATCGCTCAGGGCCTCAACAGAACCGTCGACATCTCCTTTGACTATTATATTCAGTTCCTGGAAATTACCAATAGCAATTCTTCTCCCTATTTCGTCAAGAGTTATATGTTTTTGTGTACGCAGGCCCTGTTCTCTCTGCAGTTGGGCTCTTTTATTGGCTATATCTCTGGCTTCCCTGTCGCTCTCCATAATATTGAACTTGTCGCCTGCCTGGGGAGCTCCGTTCAGACCCAGGATCAGCGCCGGAGTTGCAGGACCTACCTCTTTTATTTTATGTCCCCTTTCGTTGTACATGGCCTTGATATGACCATAATAACTTCCGGCGAGCATTATATCACCAACCCTAAGTGTTCCGGCCTTTACGAGTACTGTTACGGTAAACCCTCTTCCCTTGTCGAGGGATGATTCAATTACCGTACCTATTGCAGGTTTCTCGGGATTAGCTTTCAAGTCAAGCATCTCAGCTTCAAGAAGAACCTTATCAAGGAGAGATTCAATGTTTATACCGTTTTTTGCTGATATTTCCTGCGACTGATATTTTCCACCCCAGTCTTCAAGAAGGTAATTCATATTAGCAAGTTCTTCTTTTATCTTATCAGGATTTGCAGTAGGTTTATCTATTTTGTTGATAGCAAATACCATTGGTACACCTGCTGCTGATGCATGATTTATAGCTTCTATAGTTTGTGGCATGACTCCATCGTCGGCTGCGACTACTATTATCGCTATATCTGTTATCTGTGCACCACGTGCTCTCATGGCAGTAAAGGCCTCGTGTCCCGGTGTATCGAGGAAGGTTATTTGCCGCCCGTCATCGAGTGTTACCCCATAGGCTCCTATATGCTGTGTGATACCACCGGCTTCACCTGCAATAACATTTGTTCTTCGTATGTAATCGAGTAGCTTTGTTTTTCCATGATCTACATGTCCCATTACAGTAACAATAGGAGGTCGTGGTTTAAGATCTTCTTCTTCATCATCAACCTCGCGGAATGCGTCGAGCAGTTCGGCACTGACGAATTCGACTTTATATCCGAATTCATCGGCAAGAAGAGCCATTGTCTCGGCATCGAGCCTCTGGTTAATAGAAACAAAGAGACCCAGAGTCATACATGTGGAAATGAGCTCATTAACCGGAATATTCATCATTATTGCCAGTTCATTTACCGACACGAATTCTGTTACCTTAAGGATATTCTTCTGTTGTTGGATCAGGTCTTCATTCTGGCGATGTTTCTCACTTATTGCTTCTCTTTTCTCCCGTCTGTATCTTGATCCCTTTGATTTACCCTTTGATGTAAGTCTTGCAAGAGTCTCTTTTATTTGCTTCTGTACCTCTTCTTCGTCAATCTCTGCTCTTACGGGTCTTTTCTTGACAACTTTCCTGCCGCCTTTTTCCTTTTTTTCACCGAGATCGGGCTTCACAACGGAAACCTGGTCTTTATCCTTGGTTATTCTTTTTCTTTTCTTTTTCTTACGTGAATCTGCATCAGCCGACTTTTTATCCTTTTCACGTGCTGCAGATTTTCTTTTTTCTTCAGCGGGCAGATTTATTTTTCCTATGACTGTGGGTCCTGATAGTTTTTGAATACCTGTTTTGAAAACTTCAGGAACATCTTCCAGCTCTTCAGGATAGATTTCCTCATCAACAACCTCAGAAGTGTCATCCTTTTCTGGTTCCGGTACTGCCTCTTTTGTTTTTTCTACTTTTTTCTTTTCGGCAGGTGTTTTTTCCTCAGCTATTTCTTCAGTTTCAGTCTTTTCTTCTTTGTCGGTTGGCAAATCCTCTTTGGGTGGTTTTTCTTCAGGTTTTGATGGTTTCCGGGGTTCTTTTTCTTCTTCTGCTTCCTTTTTCTCAGTTTTATCAAGGTCGATTTTTCCAATGAGTTTTATGCCCGGCTTTTCAACATCTGTCTTTTTCTCGACTGTTTTCTGGACTCCGGTGGCATCCTTTACGATTATTTCTTCATCACGATCAGCCTCTTCCGGTGCTGGTTTTTCCGGAACATCATCTATCGACAGAGTCTCTTTTTTGGTGTGAAGGTCTTTAAAGATAAGTTTCTCAGATTCTTTCTTTACACTAATATCTGTACTATACTCTTTCACGAGCAAAAGATATGCTTCCTGGGGAATTTTTGTGTTTGGATTTGGTTCAAGATCAATCCCTTTTTTATGCAGAAAATCTATTATTGTTGATATTCCTACATTAAATTCCCTTGCTGCTTTACTTAACCTCGTTGCTTTAATATTCTCTGTCATAAATCTGCCCTGCCTTTTATGTTGAATTCAAAATCAACCGATATAATTAATCGTATTGCTAATCAAATTCAGCTTTCAATATATTTACTACATCCTTTATTGTTTCCTCTTCCAGGTCAGTTCTTTTTACCAGGTCGTTGATAGACAGATTGAGAACGCTTCTGGCGGTATCACAACCTATAGCCTTAAGTTCATCGATGATCCAATCTTCAATTTCATCGCTGAATTCCTCAAGGTTAACATCCTCCTCATCTTCTCCGCCCGGTTCCCTGTATACGTCGATCTCATAACCGGTAAGCTGACTTGCCAGTTTAATGTTCAGACCACCTTTACCGATTGCCAGAGATACTTCGCTTGGTTTAAGATATATCTCTGCATTTTTAGTCTCTTCAATAAGTTTTATTGATGTTATTTTAGCCGGACTAAGTGCTCTCTGGATAAAGAGTTGATTGTTTGAGGTGTAATTTATCACGTCGATGTTTTCATTTCTTAGTTCTCTGACGATACCATGTATCCTTGATCCTTTCATTCCCACACATGCACCTACGGGATCGATTCTCTCATCATATGACTCTACAGCCACTTTGGCTCTTTCTCCCGGAACCCTGACAATCTTCTTTATAGTAATAAGCCCGTCGAATATTTCAGGAACTTCAAGTTCAAATAACCTCTCTAGAAATACCGGTGAAGTACGGCTTAGAATTATAAACGGTGTGTTGTTTCTCATTTCGACTTTTATAACTACCGCCCTTATTGTATCGCCTTTTCTGAAATGATCGGAAGGTATCTGTTCGCTTTTCGGAAGAATAAGCTCATTGCCGTCATCATCAAGAACAAGTATTTCTCTCTTCCAGACCTGGTATACTTCTCCTGTAATAATATCACCTATTCTATCCTTATATTTCATATAAATGTTATTCTTCTCAAGATCGAGAATGCGTGCTGTAAGGTTTTGCCGGAGTGATAAAATAGCCCGTCGCCCAAAGTCGAGGAACTTCACTTCATCTGAAACCTCTTCGCCAACCTCATAATCATCATCTATCTTTTTGGCTTCTGATAACGGAATCTGAGTGATCGGATCGGTAAGCTCGTCATCATCCACGACTACCCTGTTACGCCATATCTCAAAGTCACCCTTATCGATATTGACTATTATATCGAAATTATCGGCTGAACCATACTTCTTGGCAAGCATTCCCCTGAAGACATCTTCGAGAACGCTCATCATAGTCGGACGGTCAATATTCTTGAGCTCCTTAAATTCCGAAAATGTATCAATCAAATTAACATTTTCCATCTGTTATTACCATAATTAAAAGTTATTTAAATAGTTCTTTTGTTGATTTTATCTCGTCAAAGTTAAAGGAGATCTCCTTCAACTCTTTGGATTTCCCTTTGGTTTTCACTTCAGTTTCAAGTTCAAAACCACCGTCAGTCACATTTATCAGACTTCCGGTAAAACGTACACCTTCACTGTCGATAACCTCAACCTGCTTCCCTTCATTCTTATAATATTGTTCTATAACACTGAATGGCATATTTATCCCGGGTGATGAGATCTGCAGCTCATAATCTTCAGTGTTGTGGTCGAGATGCTTTTCAATATGGCGATGAAGTTCAGCACATTCATCTATGGTTATACCCTTCCTTGTATCTGCAAATACTCTGATTTTGTTGGTATTATTCACTTTTACATCCACAAGGAAGATGTCTGTTTCCTTAATGAACTCATTTACAAGCTTTTCTATTTTGTTCTTTTCAACCATACTGTTTTCAGATAATAAAATAGGGGACTATGGTCCCCTAGGTTCAATTACCCCTCAAATCGGATGCAAAGATAAGTAATCTTTTAGAATATACAAACTTTGTGACTTATAATATTCTGCTGATTTACATGTATTTCTCTCTTTTTTGCAGGTTGAGCAGGGCTGCCAGCAGGAATAGGAGTGTTCCGGTAATGAGTATTATCCTGTTCTTCATCGTGATTATTGCCCATGTTGTTTCACTAACACCATAGGCAGGATCGAAAGGATTCAGGAATATATTCCACTGGCTCCTGTCGAGAACATCGGAAAGAATAAGGAAGAAGAGACCGAATATTATCATTAACACTGCTGTGCCGTTTCCGTTTCTGATAACTGTCGATAGCATAAAAGACATCATACCCAGGAAAATAACCGGCATCATTACCTGTGTGGTCATTCTTACTATATTGAATTTCACTATGAGGACAGAAGACAGGAAGGTGAATAAAAACATTATAGCATAAGCAATTACAAATATCAGGATAATTCTCACGAGCCATACTTTATATCTGTAATTGGGGATTCCGAATAATATTTCTATTGTTCTGGCATCCTGGTCGTTCTGGATGCCGAAAACCGAAGGATAAAATACCAGCAGTATTCCGGAAAAAATAAACACACCATAAAGGTGTTCCATACGGGATACATCTTCAGTAAAAACATAAATGACAGAAATTCCCAGATAAAATACTACTGATCCGGCAAGAAACCAGATAAATTTATTTGCGAAGATTATCCTCAGATTATAGAGTATCATCTTCTGTATTAAGTTAAAGTAATTATATAGTGTATTACTTTTCATTATTTTCTTTTTTTCTGAGGAGCCACAAATATGCATCTTCGAGGTTTGGTGTTGCTGCTGAAGCCTCTTCCAGTGGTTTGGCATCTGAAATAACCCTGACTCTTACATTTTTACCATCTGACATATGATGTACAACAAGATGGTTTTTTACCAGTTTATCAAATTCATTAGCCGGAACATATAATTGCCATACATGATTTTCCGCTTCTTTTGCCATGTCGATAGGTTTTCCCAGGTATCTTATTTTACCTTTATTGAGGACTGCGACCTGGCTGCAGGAGCTTGAAATATCCTCGATGATATGGGTTGAAAATATCACGATACGGTCGCGGCTTAATTCAACAAGCAGATTCCGGAACCTTATTCTCTCCCTGGGATCGAGACCTGCTGTCGGTTCGTCCACAACAAGAATCCTGGGCAGGTGGAGGAGTATCTGTGCAATACCTATCCGTTGCTTCATTCCTCCTGAATAGGAACCTATTTTTTCATGCCTGCGGTCTTCCATGTGTACGGCTTTCAGTACATATGTCACTCTATCATCCCTGGTCTTTTTGTCGATGATATTCTTTAGCATTGCCTGGTAATGAAGATATTCGTGAGCAGTCATATTTTCATAGCTTCCGAATTCCTGAGGCAGGTAACCTATAAGGCCCTGAAGCTCCTCACGTTTTTCGAGAGTATCCATGCCATTTATCCACACCTTACCGTAGCTTTGTTCGAGGATACCGCAAATGATTCTCATAAGAGTTGTTTTACCTGCTCCGTTAGGTCCGAGAAGTCCGAACATTCCACTGCCTATATTCAACGATATACAGCTTAAAGCCTTGAAAGGTTTCTTCTTTTTACCTATCAAGGGTACGGCTGAAACAATCCTGTAGAAGGTTTTTCTCAGGCCCCTGAATTTTCCTTTTAACCTGTATATATCAATATTTTTAGCACTGAGCATCTGCCCGGTCTTATATATCAGCAGTCCTGAAAACCATAGAAATCCGAGGATAAGCACAACCGTAATATTGTCCCATCTCATCTGGAACAGTATCAGGTTAAACAGGGGAACCAGCCAGAAAACAAGAAAATCAATTACAGGAATTGTTTTTTTCAGCAGCCGGTTCTTACCTTCAGAAATCATATTGGTAAAAAGCTCTTTGAACTGAGTCCATATAAACGAAAGAAAGAACCATGTTCCGATGCTGAAAAGGAATATCCAAAAGCCTTTTTCAAGGTAGAAATATGTGAAGTAAAATATAAAAATAAAAAGAGGAAGCTGCCAAAAGACATGTGTCATATCTTTCCATTGCCTGAATTGATGTTTAAGACCCAGTCTTTCTCTTATCCTTGCTCCTGCTTTCCATTCCCGGAGCCAGCGATTTTCCCTGTCATATATTTTCACCAGGCTTTGGATATAGATATTTATTTTTTCGTCAGGAGGTATAACTGTCTCTCTTGCTTTTCTCAGGCTGTTCATTATGAACCATGTTGCAGCAGGCACTATTATTATACTGAGTATTGTTGTGATTAATTTCCAGAGGAACTTATCCAGATAGCTGTAAATCATAAGAATAAGCAGGGCAAAAACGAGTAGTTGGATTGCTTTGTTTTTCCAGTTGAGTGATTTCAGCCATTCCAGGGCATTCTCGAGTCCGGAATAAAATGTAGGTATAAACACAAGGGTGAGAAGTGTGCTGAGGGTCAATCCACCTATTACTGTTATTGCAAATGATGCCCCTATAACTGAAACGAATTCAGTTTTGCCCATTGCCAGTGGAAGCATGGCTATCACTGTTGTTGAAGCTGTAATGAGTATAGGTCTTATCCGTGCAATTCCTGCCGACATTAATGCTCTTGAGCGTCGGTAACCCCGTTTTCTCAGGATCTTGGTATAATCAATAAGAATAATACCATTATTAACGACAACACCCAGCAGGATAAGGAATCCTGTAAGTGTATTTGCATTCAGGAGTGAATTGCCTGTAAGTATAAGAGCAATAAGGGAACCCAGAGCAGCAAGGGGGATACTGAACAGAAGGACAAACGGAATGGCAAGCGATTCGAATACAGCAGCCAGGATCATGTATATGAGTATAAAGGCAATACCTATCAGTATATAAAAGTCTTTAAACTGGTCTTCTTCGTGTATAACCTCGACTCCTATACCCGGAGGGATATTTAAAGCTGCTACTATTGATTCGACCTCTTCCCTTGCTGTTTCCAGCAGGTCTTTGTCAGATCTTATCTCATCGTTAAAATAATATGTTACAGTAACTCTTTTTTCTTGGTTTTCCCTGTGAATATTACCCGAACCCCAGGCAAAAATGATATCGGCCAGTTCTTCCATTTCCATTATGGCGCCTCCCGCATTGCTAACCTCGAGATGTCTGAGATCATCAATTGTCTTATCAACATAAGCAGTCTGGTTGTCCTCCCCGGAATACTTAATTATTATATCGTAACTTTCTGTCCCCTGCCTGAATATTGCACCTGTTGAGTACTCATTGCCGAAGGATGCCAGGGCTGAAGACAGTTCCATAAGGGTGATATTGTTTCTTCCGATATAATCCATGTCGAAATAGAGCTGTACTTCGGGATTGTTATCCTGAATATTCAGGTTAACCCTTTCAATGGATATCAGGTCGTCAATATATGTTTTGATATCGTCGGCAAGGTCCCTCATCTGTTCAAAGTCCTGTCCCTTAATAATCACGCTTTCACTTTGTGCTCCCAGGCCGAGCAGATTCATAAATCCGGCTCCGGGATTCATTGTTTCACCCCCTCCACCGCTTGTAAATCCCCCGCCTGTTGATATCTCATCCATATTTATTTCAGCAGAAGGGATATTTTTTGTCCGTTCCATGATATCGTTTTTGATCTCCGGGAGGCTCCTTTCACTCTTTTTATCCCAGTCATCAGGAAGATTGATTGTTACGGTAGCCTGTTCTTCCTCTATACGGCTGACGACATCCTCTTTCTCGGGTAATGATGAGAGTCTTGATTCGATCTCAGAAACCACCGCATCGGTTTTTTCGAGAGTGGATCCTGAAGGCATTGTTACGCTTAATCTGAAATCAGGGGTATTTACTTCCTGGGTAGTACTCAGGCTCAATGTCAGGCTTATCAGAAGTGCAGCGAAAAAGACTGTAAGGGTTCCTATGATTGTTAAAGCGGGTTTTCGCATACAGGCTTTCAGGATAAGATGATATCCCTGGATGAGCCTGTCGTGGATAGATAGTTTTTTAAATATCTCAGATCTGCCTCCGGAACTTCCTGAAAGAAGGAAATAGGTAGCCATTGGTATGAACAGAAGTGCAACAGCCAGTGAAACCAGCAATGTCGAAATAATAGAAACACCGATATTTTTTCCGATTATCTTTATGAGGAAATTTGAAGAAAAGATAAAGGGAAAGAAAACCATTGTTGTGGTGAGTGTTGCTGCAAAAATTGCCTTCCACACCTCTGTTGTTCCCTGTTTCACCGAGGTTCTGTAATCCATTCCGGTTCCGGCAAGGCGGTAGGTATTTTCCAGTACTACTACCGAATTATCAACAAGCATACCTATGGCAAGGGCCACACCTACGAGGGTAAGGCTGTTTATTGATATGTCGAAGGCATAAAAAAAGTTGAATGCCGAGTATACAGATATTGGTATGGCAACAGCTATGACTGTAACCAGTCTGAAATTTCTGAGGAAGAACCAGAGAATTATTACTGCCAGCAGAGCCCCGATGATTGCAAGTTTTATTATCTGGTCGATATTTTCCTCCATGGTTTCAGCGCTGTTGTACTGAACTGCAATATCGACTCCGGCAGGAGCAAGTGTCTTATTCAGTTCTTTAATCTGGTTGAGGGCATCGTGTGAGAGCTTAATGAGATTAGCCTGATTATCGTTTACCAGGTTGACTGTCACGGCCTCCATTCCATTAACCCTGCTGTAGGATGTCTGTTCACTGACACCATAAAAGATTTCCGATATATCCCTGAGGAGGACAGGCCCTTCCTGTTTCACTATTATACTGCCAATGTCATTGACATCGGTATATTCGGAAGTTATATTTACAAAAAACTCGTCGTTGCCGTCGACCACCTTTCCGGCAAAGGTTTTTTCACTTCCATTGTTGTTGAGCAGTGTCCTGACCTGTCCCATTGTTATCCCAAGGGACTTGCAGGCTTTCTCGTTGAGACGGACCTCAATTGAATTCTCCCGTCCTCCATAAACCTGAACCCCGGCAATACCATCAATATTTTCGAGTTTGGGTTTGATCTGCCTGTCGGCAATATTCCTTACTCTGTCTACCCCTCCTTCGCCTCTCACCTGTAACGACATGAACTGGTTTGTGAGTTGTTCCAGATCTATCTTAATAACATTGACAATAAAATCGTCGGGGATTGAGTTCCTGGTTATATCTATCTTTTCCTGTAGTTTAAGGTAGGCATATTTAAGGTCGGTGTTCTGGTTATAGTATATCACTATTGTCCCGTATCTGGAGGAGATATTCGATTCAATTTTTTCAATGCCCTCCAGGGTTCCGGCAGCCCCTTCAAGAGGTATGATTGCCTGTTTTTCAATATATGAAGGGTCCATTTCCAGAGCTGTGGCAACCTGGACTATCAATGCCGGGAGTTCGGCATTAGGTATGAGTTCCACCGACAGGTTTTTATAAGAGATGAAACCGAGCATGGCAAGCCCGATAAAAAACATACTTATGAGGATCTTTCTTTTTATTATGAAATCCATCTCTCTCTTATAAAATTACATAGTATCAACTGTGACTGTTTTTTTACCTCTTACGAAATTGCTGAAAGTGTCAAAAACCCAATAGACGCATGGAATGACTACCAATGTGAGCAAGGTTGAGGTGAAAAGACCTCCGATAACTGCCAGGGCCATTGGGGCTCTCAGGGATGCACTTTCTCCGATTCCTATTGTAAGAGGGAGCAGGGCAAGAATAGTCGTTATACTTGTCATCAGAATGGGTCTGATACGTTGTGATCCTGCCAGTATTACTGCCTGTTTTTTGTTCATACCCTCTTCCCTCAGCTGGTTTATCCTGTCTATAAGTATTATTGCATTGTTTACGGCAATGCCGCCCAACATAATAATCCCTATATAGGCCATCATATTCAATGACTTACCAAGGAAGAAGAATGTAAGTATTGTCCCTATCCCGGCAAGTGGAATTGTAAGCATAATAATAAAAGGTTGTACCAGCGATTCAAACTGAGCTGCCAGTACCATAAATACAAGTATCAGTGACAGGATCAGTGCAAATGACAGATTTGACAATGATTCTTTCCTTTTTATTTCCTCGCCGGTGAATTCCATTTTATAATCTACCGGGAGTGTAACAGGCTGCAGGGCAGTACCGGCCTCTTTTATGACTTTGTCGAAGGTTATTTCCGGATTTATCATTCCGTATACATAACATGTTCTTGACTGGTTTCTCCTTGTTATTTCCTTGGGGCTTATAACCGTTTTTATGTCAGCCAGTTCGCTCAGCGGCATCTTTATGTTACCGGCGCTTATCATCAGGTCGCGCAACTGGTTAAGGGAAATATCTTCGAGCTTGATGGTTATATCTTTCATTTCGCCCTCTTTCTCAAAACTGCCTGCTGAAGCACCCTGAAGATAACTTTGAACCTGGTTAATGACATTCTCAACAGTTATGTTATAGTAGCTTGTTTTAAAACGGTCAATGGCAACTTCAACTTCGGGTGTTCCTTCATCCAATGATGTTGTTATATTATAGAGACCGGGGTTGTTTTCCAGAATACCTTTAGCTTCACCCAGTATCCTTTCGAGTTCAGTGAAGTCCTCACCTGATATCTCAAGAGCAAATGGCGACTCTGTTGTTCCAAGCGATGTCTGAAGAGCTGATTCTTCCCTTGTGAAACTGACTTCAAGGTCGGGAATACCACTCAGGTAACTTTCAATCCGGGTTTGAAGGTAAGCGCTTTCCTGTATATATTCATCTTTCAGTATAACTTTCATTGAAGCTATGTTTTCACCTTTAACGGCTGAACCCTGATTCAGGGTTGAATTGTTATCCTCACCCGATTGTGTGTATATCATTTCCAGTTTATCACCGGCGATTTCATTTACTATTTCTTCTATTCCGGCGGTTGTGCTGAATGTCCTTTCCAGACTTGTTCCTTCCGGCAACTTTAAATTAATGGTAAATCCTGCCGTTTCTGCTTTGGGCATAAATTCACTCCCCAGACGAGGTATCAACAGTGCAGTTATACCCAGCAGGATTATTGACAGGATTATTACCAGGATCCTTTTCTCAACAATTTTTTCAAGAACAGGAGTATACCAGTTAAAACTGATTGGTGTACTTATTTCGCTTTTTTTGCTTCTGCCCGAAAAGAATGTTGATACAAGCATTGGTATTACCAGCATTGCCACCACCAGTGATGAGAGTAATGAAAAGGCCACTGTCCAGGCCTGGTCTCTGAACATTTCGCTTGAGGCCCCATGAAGATATACTATTGGCAGGAAGACTACAATCGTGGTTATTGTTGATGCTGTAATGGCTGCACCAACCTGTCCCGTACCTGTAATTATTGAATCTTTAAACGGCTTGCCTTCTTCGCGGTTACGTGTAATATTCTCAAGTACCACAATGGCATTATCTACCAGCATACCGGCTCCCAGCGCCAGCCCCCCTAAAGTCATTATGTTGATTGTCAGATCATTAAAGTACATAAGGTTAAAGGTGGCAATTATAGATACTGGTATTGCCACGCTGATGACGAGTGTTGTACCTATCCTCCGCAGAAAAACATATAATATGATTATTGCCAGCAGGATGCCTAAGATAAGTGTGTTCTTTACTTCACCAATAGCATTGTTTATGTATGTACCCTGATCTGTTACCTTAATAAATTCATACCCGGGTAATGCTTTTACGAGAGATTCAAATTCTGTGTCGAGGCTTTCTACAACATCCACAGTATTGAATTTTGGTTCCTTATAGATCAGCAGTCCGATACATTTTTCCCCGTTTATGGTGACAATATTTTCAGGTTCTTTATTTGCGAACCTTACATTTGCAACATCACGGAGGTAGACAGGAATCCTTTCCGACGGTTGTGCCGCTTCAGATTCGGATGGTAAAGATGCAGTATTTGGTGACTGCTGTTTAAAACCAACAATAATATTCTGAAGATCTTCAATATCCTCAAGCACGCTAACCCCTTTAATAATATATTTGGTTCCCATGTCAACAATTGATCCGCCTGAAACATTCCTGTTATAATTATTTACCTGTGCAGCTATATCATCGACTGTAAGGTCGAATGATTCAAGAAGATATTTGTTTGTTTCGATCAGTACTTCGCTCTCCTGTTTGCCGGCAAGTTGTACATCGGCCACACCTTCAATCCTTACCAGTTCATTGCGTATGTAGTTTTCGGCCGTTTGCCTTAGTTCATCTATATTCGTTATACGATCATTCTTAAAGCCGACGATCATCACGGGAGTTGCATTCGGGTCGTACTGTGAAATTGTAAAATCATCAAGATCAGAGTTTTGACTGAATGAATTAAGATCTTTCTGGAGATCGAGGAATGCTTCGTCCATATCCTTGTTCCAGCTGTATTCCACTGTTATGCTTGCTGATCCGGCCCCGGACACAGAAGAGACCTGTACAACATTGCTCTGACGTATTGCCAGTGATTCGATCTGGTCGACATAATTTTTTTCTATTTCTTCCGGTGGTTTTTCTCCCGCAGTTATTTCAATATATATCTTGGGGTTATTAAGATCGGGAAAGAGATCAGTGCCGAGCTTGCCGAATGATATGAATCCCAGCAGTACGATGCCCAGCATCAGCATAAGAACGGTAACAGGATATTTTACAGCAAATCGCGCAATTGCATCCATAACATTTAGTTGATTATTTTCACTTTAGACTTGTTGCCCAGTGTCTCAAAACCTCCTGTTACAACACGTTCATTATTTGAAAGCCCGCTTATTACCTCAATCTCATTTATGTTTTCCAGTCCTGTTTCTATGATCCTTTCTTCAGCGATGCCCCTGTCGACAACAAATACTGTTTTACCTCTCTGGCGGGAGAGGATTATATTTTTTGGAATTACGATTGCTGAATCCATATGATTTGTTACGATATCCGCTTTCACGAACATACCGGGGCGAAGCAGGTAATCGCTGTTACTAATAGAGATTGTACCCTTAAATGTACGGGTGTCGGCATTGATGGCAGGTGATAATTGGGTCACAGTTCCTATTATCGTATCTTCAGGTATTGTGTAATTGGTAAGTTTGACGATCTGTCCCGGTTCAATAACAGAGATATACTTTTCGGGTAACTGTACATCCATATACATGGTCTGGTAATCCATGATCTTTGCTATGGAGACGCCGGTTTCAACTTGTGTTCCCTGAGTATAATAGGGGAGATCAACGATAACACCCTCTATTGGAGCTGTGATTCTGGTTTTTTCAAGCTGCAGTCTTGAATTGACAACTGTTGTCTTTGCATTCTCATAGTTGATCTCTGCAGTTTTCAGCTCTTTAAGTGTAACACCTCCTTTTTCATATAATGATTCCTGTTTCCTGAGTTCTGATTCCATCAATTCGAGGTTCAGCTGATTTGTTTCCATTTGTACCGAATTGACATATTCCTGATCTTCGATTCTTGCAATCAGTTCCCCTGTTCTGACCTTATCGCCCAATTGCCAGGGCTTTCCTGTACGCGGATTCCTTTCAAGAAAATAATCACCGGGGATTCTTGACTTGAGTTCTATTTCACCTTTCGGGATTACCGTACCGGTTGTATTGACAAACTCCTCGATTGTCTGCAGCTTTATCTCCTCAACCGATACCGGGATCTCCACATCTGCCGACAGGTTTTGGTCCTGGTTACGGCAACCTGATACTGAAAATACAAATATTAAAACCGTAAATACAATTATATTCTTTTTCATTTCATTTATTATTTTATTCATCCAAAGTCATTACCGGTGAAACGGGTTCATTCGTTTCAAAATCATAAAGGGTCTGAATCTTAAGGTTCAGCAGTTCCAGTTTATAGGAAATCAGTGCATTGGTATATGAAATCTTTGTTTCCGACAACTGGTTTTGAAAGATATTGAGATCCATACCCGTAAGATCTCCGTTTTTATATCTTTCAAGATTCAGATCATAGGTGAGCTGGGCATTGATAACATTCTGCCGTGCAATCTCAATCTGGTTTTGCAGATTAATGAGGTTTCTGTATATTTTCCTGATGTCAAGTATTATATTATTCTGTTCTTCCTCGAAAGATATATTTGCAGATTGAATTGATGCTTCTGCAGCTTTTATGCGTGATTTCCTCTCGCCCCAGTCCCACAAAGGTATTGTAAGGGAAAACATAATACTCTCATTATCGGTGGGATTGTCATAGACTTTACCTAATTTCTCATTATCACCAAAAAGACCGACCGACACACCCAGGTTCCCTCTAAACTCATTAAGTGATTTGGTTTGTATCAGGTCGAATTCGGAAGATTCGATATTTATTTCCCTTTGCCTGAGCTCCATCCTGTTTGCCAGTCCCTGGTCGATGGCAAAAGATACATCTATATTTACAGTATCCACCTCAATGTTTGGAAGGACTATAAAGTCGTCATACAGACTCATTCCGATCATTATCTTGAATTCATCCTTGGCGTTCTCAAGAGAAACCTGCTGGTTTTCAAAGTCTGATCTTGCGGTTGCAAGGTTCAGTTCAGCCTGGTACATCTCTTCCTGCGGGGATATACCTGCCTCAACCTTGTTTTTGGATACTTCATAACTCTGTTGCATATTTTGGTAAGCCTGATCGGCTATTTCAAGGCTTTGTTGCTGTTGATAAACATAATAAAAGCCCCGGGTAACCTGGTTTTCAAGTGCTAAAAGCTGAATAGCATAATTTAACATAGAATTTTCAAGTGCAAGTTCAAGTTCCCTGAGCTGAAGCTTTGTTCTGTTATATGTAAAAAGCGGCTGGTCGATGTTGAGTGAGAGGTTGTTACTGAATCCTTTCGTCGTCTCATCAGTATATTCGCTGTATGAATCCTGATATCCGAACCTGTTTGTCAGTGAGACTCTTGCATCAGTCAATACAATTGGCTGTGATATGGTGAAAAGACCATAGCTTTCTGTTGTCTGTGTAGAATTCCACTTAGATATCAGTTCATTGAAAGTCCTGTTCTGACTATAAGCTATAGGATTTATTGAAAGGGAAAAGTTGGATTTCAATGATGCTTTCTGTGCATTAAGATTCTCCTGGCTTCTTACAAGGCCAAGCCTTGTCCTCTGCATTGTCGGACTGTTACTCTCTGCTATATCCAGTGCCTCCTCAAGTGTTAGTCCGTCCTGCGAAAGACCGTTTAATATACTGAATAACAGCATTGTGGCGCTTAAACAGATGGTAGTTGCAATTTTGGATGTTTTTTTCATTATGATATTGTATTTTATTTTTATCTCACCTTGACCCATTTTACTGCATCTCCTATTACCAGTCTTCCTGATGACTTATTTGTCAGTTCAACCCTGGCGGTATCAGAGGAGATATAATAACGTCCCATATTATGCCAGCCGCCATCAGCATTTTCGTAATCAACAGTAAGCTCATCAATTCCTTCGCTATGATATACTTTGTAATGTATATCCTCATAAAAATTATTTCTTCTTCTTTCTTCCTGTGGCGGCGGAGGTGCATTTGAACCCGACCTCACCGTTATTCTTCTTTCACGTGCCTTGCCGATATAACAGTATATGTCGTAATAGCCCGGTTCATGAACAGGTGTTGTCCATGTTACTGACATATCTCCCGTACTGCTGCCGGTATATACTGCCGATAAAACATATTTACCATAGTAATCTGAATTTACTACCGGCTGCCAGTATCCGGGACGGTCCCATACACGTACCTGTTGGTAAACATCACCCCTGTTATTTTTGATTCCGAGGATTTTTTTCAGCAGTCCTACGGTTCTTTGTATACCTGTATTGAAACCATCTTCCTCATTATCGACTATAAATTCACCGGGAACAGATAATTGGGGGGAAGTATTCATCAATTCTTCCCCGGCTGATTCTTCATATCTTGTTCTGGATCTTTTTATTTCATCAATGGGAAGGTTTATTTCACCTGGTATGTTCTTTGCAAAAAGTGTATTTACAAGCATGGCACGAGGTTCTGTATCGAGGATGGTGGTTATTTTTTTTGTTTCACCAGGACCAAGAAATACTATTCTTGAGATATCGTTTGTCTCCATACCCCTGCCCTGGGATGTGATATTATAAACCGCCCCGCCTGTCATAAATTCTGTTCGGCGGCCACCCTCACCCTGTCCGCCTGTCCGGAATGCAATATTGAATAATCCTGAAACGGATTCCGGATTTGTAGCTAAAAATGTGACTCTGTATCTTACCCTGTCACCGGTAAGTATTTCGTTAGCCTGAAGGTCGGTAAAGATAAATCCGGGTTGTTCTTTTTTATTGAACCAGTCATCAAGATAGGGGTAGAAATCAAATCCGAATTTCTCTGTGAAAGCATCATTAAAGTCAATTATGTCTGTCCTGCGGAAACGGTTTTCGTTTAAAAAATCCCGGAACCATTGATTAAATTCCCTGATCCCTGCCTTTGCCCTCAGAAGATTGAACAGGTAATCTCCCTTCAGAGTGATTATTAATCTTATTGTATCAACCGAGGGATTCATTTCAAGGATATCCCTGAAACTTGCTGACCGGAACATCAGGTTTGTCCTGTCCATATCGGAAAGTCCTCCCATAAACGACCTGAAATTGTCCTGGTCAGGTATATTGACTTTCTGCAGGTGAGATTCAAAAACCGAATTTATGACAGGATATTCAGTGGAATAGAAATTGTTTCTGAAATAATAGAAGCTTGGTCCGAGACGATAACGTGTGGGTTCGTTTATTGCTATGCCATTCCGGTACCGGAAGTTTTCTCCTGAAATAAAGGTATTTCTTATGAAGTCATTAAACAGCCTCACTTGCAGTTCCTTATCAGTAATGACCTGGTTACTTCTCTCCATCCTTCTCTTGTTACGAATGAATCTTTTGCCGAAATCTGAATTACGGGTTGTTGATAATTTTTCGGGCATAAGAACCATTGAAGACTGTACTTCTGCCCTTGTCTGTGTACTCATCCTTGGAAGGGAGTAAAACTGAACCGGTACTTCAACGAGGCTGAGTGTGCTGAAAGGGTATTCCGTGGAGAAATTAATTTCCAGGTCTTTCATAATGCCCTCGACAAGGAATGGCAGTGTGTCTTTTAATTCTGAAAGGTCCTTTTTGTAGTAGTCATGTCCTGGGAAATAATGTGTTATGTATTTTACAGTATCAACCAGCAGGGAATCTGATCTGTAATCGCCTATAGCGAGTGTAAGTCCTGTTAGCGGTGATTCAGGAGTAAACATGTAATAACCGTTTTTCTTACTCATAATCCCCTGTGATACCGCTTTAAGTCCGTCAGCGGGTTTAACACGTAAGGTGTAATTGGTAAAATCAACCTTTATTCTCACCGGATTGGAAGGATAATAGTTTAGTGCTGGTACGGGATACCATTGACTTTCGGGGATTAATAGCACATATTCATTGCTCAGAAATGTCTGCCTTTTATTTACATTAAGCATAGCTACCTGATATGGATGATCTTTCAGATTGTCAATATAATCCGGATAACAGAAAGACTCATTAATGGAACCTGAATAAAAGACTTTAAGACTGTCTGATTCTCCCGGGCCAAGCGGTTTATAGGGTATTATTTCAATAATATGATTTACCTTATTGAAAGGAAGTTTTTTATCACCGGAGACTATTTCCGTTACTTCCAGGCCTGGATTCAGGGAAAAAATGTATTTGCCTGTCTCTTCGTCGTTATCATTAGTAAATTTCAATCCGGCAAATGCGGTAATACGGTCACCTTCGTGTACCAGTTCAATTTCAGCATCGTTTAAACTTACAAAATCACTGTTTTCATATTGTCTGTTTGTTTCAATTACCATGGCCTTTTCATTGATATCACTTTTGTACATTGAATATGTATTATACCCGCTGATTCCGGCTCCCGCAATAAAGAGAAACATAAATAAATAACAGAGGCTTGTAAGAAGCTTTGATTGGGTCAGTCGTCTGAATACCAGAATGGTAATTATTACAAATGTCATTCCCAGGAAGAAGTAAAAGAGCCTTTGGTTCAGGATAAGATCAACATTGTCAAAACCTATAACACCCGATTTGAAAACCGGAAGGCCAAAGGCCATATAATCAAAAATAAATCCCGATCTATGCCATAACCAGAACATATCAAGGGCTGCAATTCCAAGCAGAAGCAGGAAGGTAACAGCCTGGTTCCTGATTACCGACATGAGCATAAAGGCAAAACCGAGACTGAATATTATTGTAGGCACGCATATAATCAACAGGTACCAGATGTACGACATCCAGTCGACTGTCATAGTTTTTGAGATTATGTTTATTGTCAGGCCGATAAGAAGGATTATTATATCGAGACCTATAAATAGTTTAAGGATACCCAGGGTTTTACCTATTATATATTCAAAATTTGACATTGACCGGGTATAGAGGACCTCATTTGTGTCGATCTTCTTATCTCTTTTGAGAAAATCTGCAGAAAGAAATATGACAACAACAGCCTGACCGATATTTAAAATGTACAGATTCAGCAAAGGAAGTGATGACGGGATAGATACCAGTTCCCAGTCTTCATCCCCAATTGGTGAGTAGATGCCTATATTCATGATGGTCATTATGAAAAGAGCACCGATTGCAAAAAGTCTGAAAAACCAGCTTCTTCTCAGTATTATTGCCTCATACTTTGCTACAGTCCTTATTTTATGAAAAGGTGACATTCTTTTGTTCCGGCTATCATTCAATCAATTCAGCATGCATTTTATGCTCCATATAATATACATAGGCATCTTCAATATTCGGTGTGATTTCCTTTGATTCGTATTCGGGAGTTTTTTCAGAAACAACCTGTACTTCCCATCCTGATTCGACAGGGATTGTAGAGATTACATCATATTGTTCTTTTACAGTCTCATATTCGGCAGGTGTAAGGTTTAATTTAAAGACGTGGCCTTCAGCGTGTCTGATAAGTTTTTCGGGGGGGCCTTTAAAGACTACTTCTCCCTTATTCATAAGTGCCATTCCCTGGCATGTGGAAGAAATATCCCCTACGATATGTGTTGATAGAATTATTGTTACGTTGTTTTGACTGAGTTGTGATAGTATATTCCTGAATCTTATCCTTTCATCCGGATCGAGCCCTGTTGTAGGTTCGTCGACAACAATTATTTTCGGATTGCCTATCAGGGCCTGTGCGATACCCAGGCGTCGTTTCATCCCCCCTGATAATTTATTTGCCGGGCGGTCACGGGCTTCAAGCAGACCCACCTGATCAAGAAGCCTGTCGACCTCCTTAAGCCTCTCTTTTCTGTTTTTCATCCCTGCCAGTGATCCTGAATAATCGAGAAATTCCCATGTTTTGAGTGATGTGAAAAACCTGAAATCCTGGGGCAGATAACCAAGCATACCACGAAGTTCCTTTCTGTGCTTCTGAATATCCCTGCCATCAATCATAGCTATACCCGATGTGGGTTTCATCAATGTGACAATTATTTTCATAAGGCTTGACTTCCCTGCACCGTTCGGACCAAGAAGTCCAAACATCCCTGTGCCGAATTCAAGATTGATATCCTTTAATGCATGGTTACCATTAGGATATATTTTGTTCAGATCCCGAATCTCAATTTTCATTATGCCGGAATGGTTTTAAGATACCAAATTGACCATTTATATATATTAAAGACGCAATTTCTTTCAAATGCTGCTTAATAAACATAATATTATCCGATACTTGTCAGTTATGTTGTATTCGACCGGTTTACTAAAAAGAAAGATGCTAAGGTACGTAAAGGATTTTTTTGATTTAGCTTGGTTATAAACAAATTCATACTTTTGTAGGTTAATAATTCTTTAAAGTGACATTTATAGTAAATAAAAGAAAGATAATAAATGATCCTGTTTATGGATTTATTAATATCCCGGGTGATTTTATTTTTGATCTTATAGAGCATCCTTGGTTTCAGCGACTGAGGAATATAAAACAACTGGGTCTTACAAGTTTTGTATATCCCGGGGCTACTCACAGCCGGTTTCAGCATTGCCTTGGAGCATTGCACCTTATGGATAACGCCCTGCGGACTCTTAAAAACAAAGGAGTAAAAATCAGTATGGAAGAGGAGGAGGCCGTATTAATTGCGATACTTCTGCATGATACAGGTCATGGCCCTTTCTCACATGCACTCGAGCACTCGATAATAAATGGTATTACTCACGAGGATCTGTCGTTGCTTCTTATAAAGAAAATCAATGAATCCTATAATGGAAAACTCGATCTGGCACTGGAAATCTTTACAGGAACCTACCACAGGAAGTTCCTGCACCAACTTATTGCAGGCCAAATAGATATGGACAGGCTTGATTATCTGCGCAGAGATAGTTTTTTTACAGGTGTCATTGAGGGATCAGTTGGTTCCGACCGGATTATACGGATGCTTAATGTTGTAGACGATAACCTGGTGATAGATGAAAAAGGGATCTATTCGTTGGAAAAATTTCTCATAGCCCGGAGGCTTATGTACTGGCAGGTATATATGCATAAAACAGTGATTGCCTCTGAAAAACTTCTGGTAAAAATACTGCAGCGGGCCAAGGAGCTTGCAGAGGAAGGACATGACCTCTATGCCACACCTGCCCTGAAGTTCTTCCTGAATAACAAGATAGAAGCAGCTGATCTTAAACAGGATGGAATTTTTACACCCGGATTGATTGCATCAACATTCACACGGCTTGATGATTCAGATATACTTGTTTCGGCTAAGTACTGGGCTGACAGTAACGACAGGGTACTGGCTGACCTTTCTTCCAGATTGATGAAGAGAGACTTGTTTGCGATAGAATTACAGGATGAGCCTTTTGAAGCAGAAAGAATTAATGATCTGAAAGCTTTGATATCCAAAATGACCGGGATAGATCCGGAATTAGCAAGATATTATGTTTATTCAGATACTATTTCAAACCTTGCATATGCACCCGGAACACCGGAAGTGACAATATTACTCAAAACCGGCAAGACGGCAAATATTTCAAATGTTTCCGATATGTTCGACCATAGGTTTTTATCGGAAAGAATTACAAAATATTTTCTTTGTTACCCTAAAGAATACAGATAAAAAAAAAGATTATGGAATTCACAGCAGCAGAAATTGCAGGATTTCTTAAAGGTGAGATTACAGGAAATCCCAAAGCCATTGTTAGAACTATAGCTAAGATCGAGGAGGGGCATGAAGGTGCACTCTCGTTTCTTTCAAATCCTAAATATGAACCTTATCTCTATACAACAAAGTCATCTGTTGTCCTGGTTAACAGAAGCCTGAAACCAACAGCAAGTGTAAAAGCTACACTTATAAAGGTAGATGATGCATATGAGTCGTTTGCATCACTTCTTCAGATGATAAGTGAGGCAAAACCAAAGAAAAAGGGTATTCACTCAACAGCTGTTACCGAGCCTTCAGCCATAACAGGAAAAGATGTATACATAGGAGCATATGCCTATTTAGGAGAGAACGCCAGAATCGGAGATAATTGTCAAATCTATCCACACGTATATATTGGCGACAACACTGTTATTGGTAATAATTGTGTTATACATCCCGGAGTTAAAATTTATCATGACACTGTTATAGGGGAAAACTGTACAATACATGCAGGAACAGTTATCGGGAGTGATGGCTTTGGATTTGCACCACAGAATGCAACAGAATTCATGAAAATACCACAAATAGGTAATGTGATAATTGAAGATAATGTAGAAATAGGAGCAAATGTGGCAATTGACCGGGCTACTGTCGGATCGACAATAATACATAAAGGCGTTAAACTTGACAACCTGATACAGATCGGACATAATGTTGAAGTGGGTGAAAACACAGTGATAGCAGGACAATCGGGTGTTGCCGGTTCTTCAAAAGTAGGCAGGAACTGTATGATAGGAGGACAAGTCGGCATATCAGGTCACCTGAAAATAGCCGATGGAACAAAATTAGGAGCACAGGCAGGAGTCCCGGGAGATATCAGAAAGGAGAATTCAATAATGACAGGCTATCCGGCAATTGACCATGTGAATTTTCTGAAATCATCGGTATTATTTAAAAAATTACCGGAGCTGAAAGCAAAAATTGATGAGCTTGAAAAGAAGATTAAATCGATAAACGACGAATAGGTTAAAATACTGGTTTATTGAAAATTATCATATATTTACATAGTAACAAACAAATTTTTTAGCTTGTTCAGGATTTTTTTATTTTTTTTGTAGCCTAATTCAGGTTTATCCGATGAGTGAAAAGCAAAAAACACTGGGAAAGGAAATAAGTCTCAATGGTAAAGGATTACATTCCGGTATCAACGTCACATTGACATTTAAACCGGCACCGGCAAATCACGGTTATAAATTCTGCAGGCTGGATCTGCCGGGACAACCCATGATAGATGCTATTGCCGACTATGTTACAGATACATCAAGGGGCACAACCCTGGTTCAGAACAATGCATCGGTAGCAACAGTCGAACATGTACTTGCAGCATTATATGGGATGAAAATCGATAATGCACTTATTGAGATTAACGGTCCTGAGGCCCCGATAATGGGCGGTGGTGCAAGCAAATTTGTTGAAGCCATTAAAGAAGCCGGAATAGAGGAACTGAAAGAAGAAAGAAACTATTTCGAGGTAAAACAAAAAATAGTATATTCTGATGAGGAACATGGTATTGACTTGATGGTCTATCCCGACGACCATTTCAGCATAAATGTTCTTATCGACTATAACAGCAGGATACTTGGGAATCAATATGCCATACTTGATTCGCTTGATGATTTTGAAAAAGAGATAGCCGACAGCCGGACATTTGTATTTTTTCATGAGCTGGAACCGCTGCACGAAAAGGGCCTTATTAAAGGGGGAGACCTTGATAATGCAGTAGTAATCCTTGAGAATGAGGTGGAACAATCAGAAATAGACCGGATTGCCAGACTATTTAACAGGCCGGGGATAAATAAACATACAGCAGGAATTCTGAATAATACGGAATTACATCACCCGAATGAACCTGCCAGGCATAAACTTCTGGATATAATGGGCGATCTTGCTCTTGTCGGTCATCCTATCAAAGGAAAAATAGTTGCTACACGGCCGGGTCATTATGCAAATACAAGACTGGCAAAAATTATAAGACAGGAGATGAAAAAAAGCATCTCCAAATTTAATATACCTCAATATGATCCTTCTGTGCCACCGGTATATGATATTGAAGAGATTAAGAAACGTCTGCCACACAGAGCTCCGTTTCTGATGGTAGATAAAATAATTTCACTTGACGAAAATACAGTTGTAGGAATAAAAAACGTAACCTTCAATGAACCTTTTTTTGTAGGCCATTTCCCTGAAGAACCGGTAATGCCAGGTGTGCTACTCGTTGAAGCTCTGGCACAGACGGGTGGATTGTTGGTATTAAGCGGTGTTGATGAACCTGAGAAATATTCCACATATTTCGTAAAGATAGATAAGCTGAAATTCAAACATAAAGTAGTACCGGGTGATACGGTACTATTAAAAATGGAATTGATTGAACCATTACGCAGGGGATTAGTGTCGATGTATGGCCAGGCTTTTGTTGGTAATACCCTTGTTATTGAAGGAGAGATGGTTGCACAGGTGATCAAAAACAAATAATATATTAATGATTTCAGAATCAGCCTTTATTCATCCTGATGCCAGGATCGGTGATAATGTAAAAATCGAACCGTTTTCTTATATAGCCGCTGATGTTGTTATAGGCGATGGAACATGGATCGGACCAAATTCAACAATTCTGGATGGGGCGAGAATTGGTAAAAACTGCAGGATATTTCCAACCGCAGTCGTATCGGCTATACCTCAGGATATAAAGTTCAGAGGTGAAGATTCAACAGCGGAGATCGGAGATAATACTACTCTGCGTGAGGGAGTGACAGTTAACAGGGGAACTGCCGCTGTTGGGAGGACAATAGTCGGTGAGAACTGCCTGCTGATGGCTTACTCACACGTTGGTCACGACTGCCTTCTGGGGAATAATTGTATACTGGCAAATGCAGCGGGCCTGGCAGGAGAGGTGAATGTAGGCGAATGGGCCATACTGAGTGCAGGGACTCTTGTTCACCAGTTTGCCCATATCGGTGCTCATGTATTTATCGGAGGTGCCTCAAAAGTACGTATAGATGTTCCTCCATTCATTAAAGCCGACAGGGATCCATTGGCATATATGGGCCTAAACATTGTCGGACTTACACGAAGGGGATTCGAAAAAGAAAGAATTGACGAAATACATAATATCTACAGGATATTTTATCAGAAAGGATTGAATATCTCACAGGCAATAGAGGTGGTGGAGAAAGAAATAAAACCCTCACCGGACAGGGATTATATCATAGACTTTATAAGAAATTCGGAAAGAGGCATTATCAGAGGCCCCAGGAAATCAGAATAATACGGTGTGATCAACTCTTTTTTATTACCCACCCCAAACCCCTCTTGAGTGTATTTCTTCACAATTTATGTAACAGTTTTACACCCCCTTCCCAACCTTCCCCCAAGGGGGAAGGAGATGCTTTATCCTTTCCCCCTTGGGGGAAATAAGAAAGGGGGTATATAGTAAAAATAACAGATAATAGTATGTTTCCGAAATTGTGATGTGTTACACAGAGGAGGGGAACTTCAGAGAACCACCTATGGCCCCTGAAAAAAGGAACCAATATATTCAAATTAATTTCAACTCCCTTCAACGTATATATACTATATCTCTTCCAAAGGGATTCAGGGCAATAGCTGTCAGCTTAAAGTGTTGAAGGCCAAAAGGAATTCCGATAATCGTAAAACAGAGAAGCAATCCGAAAACAGCATGGGTAAGGGCAATCCATATCCCCCCGCATATCAGCCATAATACATTCATCAGGATATATAAACATCCTGAAGCTCGTACATCAACACGTGTATCACGTCCAAATGGCCATATTGCAAGTGCTCCCAACTTGAGTGTCTGAATTCCGAAAGGAATGCCAATGATAGTCAGCATAAGGACTATGCTCCCGATAAAATATTCGATAGCAATAATAATACCTCCGAAAATGAGCCAGATAAGGTTCCCGATAATGTTCATGGCAGTATATCTATTCCAGGATGATGGTTTTATCTTTAGGATATTTCACCGAATATGTGAGGATTATCTCTTTTGTTTCCTGAGGCTGGATAACGAGGTCCCATTTAATTTCGCCTGTCTGCCGGTTATGTCTTCCTCCGGTCAGTTCGACAGCCTCGACAGTTATTCCGCTGTTTGATGATATCGGGATCTGGTCATTTACTGTGATATTGACCGTAGTCGACTTATTATTTCTCACAGTAATCAGGAATGAATAAGTCTCTGTTTTATTTGTGCCGATTATTCTCCTGCTTGTATAATCCTGTCTCTTTTCCCTTTTTACAAGGATACTGTTATCAGTTCCAAGTGAAATCGTCAGGGTATCTGAAAGCTGGTTTACATTGAGTGTTGATTTTCCTACAAAGGTATTCTCAAAATACAATGTAGCTTCTCCGCTCTGCAGGCTTTGTTCAGCCCAGTTGGTTATATTGCCTGTGAGGTAGGCATGTGGGGAAAGTTTGGGTACTGTCATATATTTATATTCAGCAGGTGTCGTTGTACGCTGGATTTCGATAGTCTGTACCTTACCGTCAGATTCTATAGTATAGGGTAGAGTAACATCAAAGGTTATTGTAGTCTCACCAACCTGTTTTTCAACTCCTACAGGCATAGCTTCAGCTTCTTCTGCACCGGCCATCATCATTTCATCTGAAGCTGTTTCCATTGCCATTGGAGCCTGGGCTCTTGCTCCTGCCGCTTTTGCCCTTACTATTGGTATGGGAGTAAAATAATCGATGAACCAGGGATAGAGTGTTGGAACATCACCCGCAATCCAGGGAGTGGCATTCGAGAAACTGAGCTTAACATCCTTCCAGGTCACACCGGTATTCTGGAAAAGATTCGCTTTATAAAAGATATTTACCGGTTTGGTAATGTCGTCAACCCTGATGTCATAGGTAGGATACCAGCCTGCATTTGAAACAACATAATCGAGGGTCAACCTCCCTGAGACAGATTTGTCAGAGGTAACCGTTACGGCAATTTCTCCCGATGGTAATTGTTTGCTATCTGTTACATCCGATAATTGTTTCTGAAGGGCAGCTATCTGTTCCTCATAGTCTTTTATCAATCTGTTCTTTTTGAGGATTGTTGTTCTTACCTGCTCCATATTGCCGGTATAGAGGTCCATTACGCTTTTCAGCTGTTCTACCGAGAATGATGTTTCCTTGACAAGGATTGCCCTGTTGGCGATCAGAAAAGCCTCTTTTTCTTTCAGAACACCTATTGCGGCATTTTCATCCTCAAACTTTAGCTGAAGAGCCTCTATCTCGTTTCTTATCTTTTTAATTTCAGGTACTTCCCCGAGGTTTTCGAGGTAATTATTGCGGTGGTTAACAGACAGGATCATGAAATCGCCGTATCCTTTTACCTGAACACTGCGGGCATCAATATAGGGTGAAAGACCTCCAAGGATAAGCATGGTCTTACCTGCCGGTATATCTATATTCGATTCCCGGCTTATCTGTGCCCTGTCGGGGTATACGGTAACATGTGTCATTGCAGCTTTTATCTCTTTTTCAGTATCGGCAGAGAGGTATTGGAGTGTGGCGGCTGACAACAGGATGATAAGTATATATCTTTGCATATTCATGGTGTTGGATTCAGGAAATAAAGGTAATTAATACTTTATATAATGTCCTGCAAGAACTCCTTTAAAATACTGTATCCATACCGAACAAAAGCCAGCATTATCATGTGCCTGTCCGAAATGTATCTCAATGCCGGTTCCGTCAATATCAATTCCTGAAGTTATGATAGTATAATTTCCTCCGGGATCGACTGTACCTGAGCCCTCCAGTGGTTCTTCACCCTTTGTTTTTTTAAACCAGTAGTCACATGGCAGATCAGAATGGTCATTTCGTAGAACAAGTTCTTTTGAATCCAGGTACCATATTACCTTAAATGCTCCTTCAGCCGTATATTGCACCAAATCTGTTTCTGTCAGGTATATTTTACCAGTTTCCACACCATTAACATTTCCTGAAAGATTTCCTGTAACATCACCGGTAAGGTTTCCTGTGACATCGCCTGTAACAGGAGCAGTTATTGATCCTGCAGAAAGATTACCCGACACATAGGCATCGCCACCAACATTAAATGTGCTTCCCAGTGTTTTTGTATTTATACCCAGCTGGTTAACCGAGAAATCGCCGTATAACAGTGGCGGATCAACGCTTGAATTGTCTATATAAAGCTTGTTGCTGGCAGGTGTACCTGTAGTACCGGTTTCACTGTATCCAGCCGAATAACCAATAAAGACATTACCATCACCGACATCAAGATTATAACCTGCATTGTTGCCAATAATAGTATTGTACGAAGTTGAATAACCTGTATGATAATCATATGGATCCCATGTTCCGCTTCTGCCTGCATCAATTCCTATAATTGTATTGCCCGTTCCTTCCTCAAGCATGGCACCGGCATTTGTGCCGAGAAAGAGGTTATTTATACCTGTTTTGATCTTATAACCAGCATTTATACCCATGAATGTGTTGTAAGAACCTGTTACATTATATCCTGCAGTAGTACCAATCATAATATTATATTCCTGCGAAGTATGATTAAAACCGGCTCCATATCCTATCAGGGTATTATGGTTTCCTGTTGAAAGTTTAAGACCGGCATTTGCTCCGATTACTATATTATTACTGCCGCTTAAGAGAGAACTGTCGGCCTTGTATCCGAGAATAGTATTATATTTTCCTGAAGAAAGATTCCGTGCAGCTTTATATCCGATTACCGAATTATATAATGCTGTCTCAGTAGTTTTTGTCCCTGTCTCATGGCCAATGAAATAGTTTTCAGGAGTGATATCCATAAAATTGGTTGAAGGGCCCTTTGAAGTTCCGAATCCGCCTATTGCAAAGCCGCCTTTTACACCTTTTGTCAGTTCATCCTTAACATATATCCTTGCACTGTCGGATCCTATGAAAAGATAATCCTGTATCTCATCCTGTTTGGAGTAACCGAATCCACCGATGGCAAATCCGCCTTTTGCACCTTTTGAAAGATTAGGTGTCTGATCGAGAAATATCCTGGCACTGTCCTTGTTTAATGTAAACAGGTCATGGATTAACGGATCTTCTTTGGTGCCGCTGAAACCTCCGATTGAGAATCCTCCCTTTACTCCTTTCCCTTGGTAATCAAGAGGAACATTTATCCTTACACCCTGGTTATATACTGCAAACATAGTCTGTCCGTCCTGCCTTTTTACTTCAAACAGAGCCTCCTCTATTTCTTTCGGATAATTGCCTATTACATCAACACTATGCATCAGAATGAGGGTATCGACATTCATTGAAAAAGGATCGCCTGCATTTTCGTATGAATAATTTGATACCATTGAGTAAGGTACCGATAATAGTTGAGCAGTGCCCATTTCGAGCCATACATCTGTTTCGAGGCTGATACTGGTTTTAATCTTGTAAGATTGAAGAGTCCAGTCGATATTAGAGAAATAATCAACATATCCTGTACCTACAGATGTTGCAGAGGGATCGCCGACAATGAGCTGGAATAATCCGTCGTTGTTTGTTATTACTGAATGTTCTTCTTCCCAGACGACAGTAAGGTCTTCTTCAAGTATGGCTATTCTGACTCCGAGTTCAGTCTCTTTTAGTAGCTCACCATTGGCATCACGGGCAATTGCCATGTAGTTAAAACCTTCCGGTACCTGTGCTGAGATTTTATAGCCTATGCAAAAAATCAGGGCAAATAAGAGTATGATTTTGGAATTTTTCATGATACTTTTTAGAGTTAAATCAAACAAGGAAAATTAGCGAATCTTTTAGATTCCACCACAAAATTTTGACTAATTCACGAATTTATTCTATAAATGGAAGTAATCTATACATGTATACTATTCTCGTTAGTCGACACAAGTATGTTTTTAAACATATTTCCTGATTAACTGGAACTATATTAGAAATAACCAGGGTTATAAACCATTTACAAATCCACTGATTTAGAAATAAATGTGTAATTTTACTATTAGAAAGGAATATTAATCTAAAATTTACTACTATGAAACGCTTAGTGTTATTTGTAATACTGTTTTTGGTATCACTTAAGGGTATTCTTGCACAAGCTCCTGACCAATTCAATTATCAGGCAGTAATGCGCAATGGAGAAGGTTTAATTGCAGCAAATGAGGATGTTACAGTAGATATATCTATCTTAAAAGGCAGCACGGAAGGAATTAGTGTCTTTGATGAACAGCACAATGTAACCACTTCACCACAAGGATTGATAAATTTAATAATTGGTTCTGTTTCGGATTTAAGTACAGTTGATTGGGGTGCTGATAAATATTTTATTAAAGTATCAATTGATGGTTCTGTAATAGGGGTTACACAAATATTGTCTGTACCATATGCCCTTTATGCTGAGAAAACAGGTATTTGGTCGAAAGATGGTGATACGGTATACTATAATAGAGGAATTGTTGGTATTGGCACAAAATCACCATTCGGTGATTTACATGTTTTCGATGATAACCAGGCGTGGCTTGAAATAGAAACAGGTACATCCAGTAAATGGGCTATATCTGAATGGCGTACACCGGATAATTTACTTCAATTATCATTAATGGGCAATGAGGTTACCGGACAGGGAGTTATCATTGGCAATACGGCAAACCTTGATGCTATTGCGGCAAGTGGTTTAAATATTATTAATGAGGAAAATAGTCACATTGCGTTTCTTACAAACGGATATCAAACTTCGGATGAAAAAATGAGGATAACCTCAGACGGCAATGTTGGTGTCGGAAACTCAAGTCCGGCTGAAAAACTTGAAGTGGAAGGGGCACTTAAAATCGGAAACGGCGGATATACAGGAGTTATAGACGGGGCATTAACGCCTGTGCCTTCAGGTGGAGCAGGGACTATTATTTATTCAGACACGCATTTTTATGGATGGGATGGCAGTACATGGAAACAGCTTGATTTATAATTTGATTTTAGGGTTTTCATAACTGTAAATTATTTTTCCGTAAGAGAATCTCCAATAGGTTAGTACAGTCTTTACTGTCTCGGTATTACCATATTTATCTGGGGGAAATCCTGGAAATAAATTTTTATGCAATAAATTGAGGGCCAATATAAAATAATGTTCCGGAGACAACTCACTGAACAGCCCGGCAATTTTGGGAAACGGAATTTTTATTACATATTTGTGGGATTTTTCAGGTATATTTTTGTGTCATAAATTGAATCTGTCATTTAAACTCTATTAAGATGCAGGACAAACTCCATGAATTAACAGAAAAGATATACAGGGAAGGTGTGTCAAAGGGAAAGCAGGAAGCTGAGGCAATAATATCTGAAGCAAAGGCAGAATCGGATAAGATTATCGGGCAGGCTGAAAAGGAAGCAGATGCTATTATTGCTGCTGCCAGAAAAAATGCTGATGAACTTAAAAAGAACACCGAATCGGAATTAAAGATAACCTTCAGGCATGCAGTCAGTTCCCTGAAGCAGGAGACGGAGAAGATCATAGCAGCCAAAATTGTTGATGAACCGGTTTCTGAGGTTTTTTCAGATAGCAGCCTGATAGCCCGTCTGATAGAAACAATAGCTGAGAAATGGAATTCCGTTGAGAATGAAGCAGGCATAGAGGCCTATATCCCTGCAGAGATGAAGAAGGAGATTGAAGAATATTTTACTGGCAGAACACATAAGGCTCTTTCTGCAAGAATAGAAATAAAGCCAACCAAATCGATGGAGAAAGGGTTTGAAATAAAACCATCAGGCAGCGACTACAAGATCAGCGTAACTGAAACAGACTTCATCAGCTTTATTAAGGAGTTTCTCAGGCCAAAGCTTGTTGATCTTCTTTTTTAAAAGTCACAAATGTTCAAAAAACGATATTATTATCTTGTTGCAGGATTTGCCGACCTGATTTTCGACAGTGGCAAGGGATACCCCGATCTTATGGAGTTCAGGGAAGAACTTAAAAATAATCTTCATCCTTCCGATTATCATCTCGTGTCTCTTCTTTTTCTGCCATATGATAATGATAACATGATTGCATTTCTGGAAAATAAGACCGACAGCTGGAATGCTCTCGGGAATTACTCCCTTGAAGATTTTGAGGAAGAAAAAAACGTCCTGCAGTCAATTATTAAAATGAAGGATATTCTTCCACCGTATATGGTAAAGGTTATGGCCAGGCATATCATCGAAGAGCATTCTTTCGACAGGGTTTCCTTATGGAAGGATCTAACTGAAGGGTATATAGAGATGGTGTTGAATTCGGGTAATAATTTTCTGAAGAAATGGATCTCTTTCGACCGTGATGTAAGAAACATTTTCACCCTGGTAAATGCAAAAGAACTGGATCTGGATGCAGAGAGGTATATAACAGGAAATGATCCTTTTGCACAGGAACTGATTTATATTTTCAATTCGGGCAGAGACTTTATGGTACCCCAGGAGCCGGAATATGCTCCTTCGGTTTTCAGAATTGCAACCGAAAATGAATTTATTGACAAGGAAAGAAAAATAGACCTGGAACGCTGGAATTTTATTGATACTGTCACTTTCTTCGAATATTTCACAATCGACCTTATACTTGGATATCTTATAAAATATAAGATAGTATTAAGGTGGAAGCAGCTTGATCCGGAAACAGGTGAAATGATGCTCCGGAAAATGATTGAACAGATGGAGAAACAGGTTATAATAACTGAAAAAACAATAGAAGAATATTAATATGCTTTCGAAAGGTAAAGTAAGTGGTATAATATCGAACCTTGTTATTGTTGAAGCTGATGGTCCGGTTTCGCAGAATGAGATATGTATGATTGAGCATGCGGGGACAAAGCTGATGGCAGAGGTGATCAAGCTCAACAGGAACCAGGCCTTTGTACAGGTTTTTGAGAGCACCCGTGGCTTAAGGGTTGGTTCCAATGTTGAATTCACCGGCAACATGCTCGAGGTCACACTTGGTCCAGGCATTCTGTCGAGGAATTATGACGGATTACAGAATGATCTTGACAAGCTGGAAGGGGTATTCCTTAAAAAAGGAGAATATAACTTTCCCCTGGATGAGGAACATATTTGGGAATTCAAACCACTTGCAGAGCCAGGTGAGGCAGTTGTGGCAGGATCATGGTTAGGGGAGGTGATCGAGAACTGGATACCTCATAAAATTATGGTTCCTTTCAAGTTTACCGGCAGCTTTACCCTGAAATGGGTAGCTGAAAAAGGTCTTTATAAAATTAATGATGTTATAGCTGTTGTAACAAATTCCCGGGGAGAAGAACGCCAGATCACCATGGTTCAGAAATGGCCTGTGAAGATGGCAATAAAAGCCTATAAGTCGAAAATCAGGCCTTTTAAAATTTTGGAGACAGGTGTCAGGGTTATTGATACCCTTAATCCTATAGCGGAAGGAGGAACAGGTTTTATCCCAGGACCATTCGGATGTGGAAAGACAGTTCTTCAACATGCACTTTCACGCCAGGCTGATGCTGATATGGTGGTAATTGCCGCATGCGGTGAAAGAGCAAACGAAGTAGTTGAGATATTTACTGATTTCCCCCGTCTTATAGATGCAAGAACAGGGCGCAAACTTATTGAGAGGACAACCATTATTGCCAACACATCCAATATGCCTGTCGCTGCAAGGGAAGCTTCCGTTTATACGGCAATGACTATTGCAGAATACTACCGTTCGATGGGGCTGAAGATTCTTTTACTTGCAGATTCCACATCAAGATGGGCACAGGCACTGAGGGAGATGTCGAACAGGATGGAGGAACTTCCCGGTCCTGATGCATTTCCAATGGATCTACCGGCCATTATTTCTAACTATTATTCAAGAGCCGGTTATGTGGAACTTTCTAATGGAAAAACAGGGTCAATAACCTTTATCGGAACAGTGTCACCGGCAGGCGGTAATCTCAAGGAACCGGTTACCGAATCCACAAAAAAAGCAGCCAGGTGCTTTTATGCTCTCTCACAGCAGAGGTCAGATTCAAAACGATATCCTGCAATTGATCCTATTGAAAGCTATTCAAAATACCTCGAATATGAGGAGGTCAGGGAATATGTAACAAAAAATATTTCACCTGACTGGATCGATAAAGTAATTAAGGCAAGAGATATCCTTATGCGAGGGCGTGAATCACAGGAACAGATCAATATTCTTGGTGACGACGGTGTGCCTATTGAATACCATGAAAGATTCTGGAAATCGGAGGTAATAGATTTCATTATACTACAGCAGGATGCTTTTGACAAAGTAGACCAGACAACTTCTATAGCACGTCAGAAGTATATGCTGGGCAAAGTCCTTGAGATTGCCGGCAGGGAAATGAAATTCGAAAACTTCGAGGAGGTGGCTTCATGGTTCAAAAAACTTATAAATGCACTAAGGCAGATGAATTATTCGGAGTATGAATCAGAAGAGTTTTATAATCACCTGAAAGATGTTGATCAAATGTTAATTGAAATAGCAGAATAATGACAGAAAAGCGGGCATTTCAAAAAGTATACACACGACTTACAAGGATTACCAAAGCGACCTGTTCGGTAAAAGCGGAAGGTATCGGTTATGATGAGCTTGCATTGGTAAACGGCCGTCTGGCACAGGTGGTAAAGATCATAGGCGATGAGGTGACCTTGCAGATATTTTCAGGTACCGAAGGTGTACCCAATAATGCCGAACTGTTATTCCTCGGTAAAGCACCGACTTTAAAGGTCAGTGAAGATCTTGCAGGCAGGTTTCTGAATTCCTACGGTGAACCTATTGATGGAGGTCCGGCCCTCACAGGTAATGAACTCGAAATAGGGGGACCATCAGTAAACCCGGTACGCAGAAGACAACCATCACAGCTGATAGCTACAGGTATTGCAGGCATCGACCTTAACAATACCCTGGTAACCGGACAAAAGATACCGTTCTTTGCTGATCCCGATCAACCCTTCAACCAGGTGATGGCAACTGTCGCCCTCAGGGCACAGGCTGATAAGATAATACTGGGTGGTATGGGATTGTCGCATGATGATTACCTGTATTACAGGAATGTGTTTGAGAACGCCGGGGCACTGGAGAGGATCATCGCTTTTATCAATACTACTGAAGATCCACCGGTAGAGAGGTTACTTGTTCCGGATATGGCACTTTCCGCAGCAGAGTTTTTTGCAGTGAATAAAAACGAAAAAGTATTGGTGCTTCTGACAGATATGACACTCTTTGCCGATGCATTATCAATAGTATCGAACAGGATGGACCAAATCCCTTCGAAAGACAATATGCCGGGATCACTTTACAGCGACCTTGCAAAGATCTACGAGAAAGCTGTACAATTTCCTGACGGAGGGTCAATCACTATCATTGCCGTAACAACATTGTCGGGAGGGGATATAACACACGCCATACCCGACAATACAGGCTATATTACTGAAGGACAGCTTTTCCTGAGACGCGATGCAGAGATAGGAAAAGTAATAGTGGACCCCTTCAGATCACTCTCGAGACTCAAACAGCTGGTTATAGGAAAACAGACAAGAGAAGATCATTCCTACGTAATGAACAGTGCTATAAGGCTTTATGCTGATGCGGCAAATGCCAGGACTAAGCATGAGAACGGATTCGATCTTACGGAATATGATGAACGGACACTGAAATTTGCCAGGGACTATTCAGAAAAGCTGCTGGCAATTGATATCAATATCGACATTAATGAAATGCTTGATACAGTATGGGAACTGTTCGGAAAGTACTTTTCACCTGAGGAAGTAGGTATGAAAAAAGACCTGGTTAAGAAATACTGGAAAGGAAATATTCATGATCAGGATAAAAACTGATGGCAATAAAGTTTCAATATAATAAGATATCTCTACAGAACCTTAACAAGCAATTGAAAATAAGGACTCAGGCACTGCCTATTCTGAAAAATAAGGAATCAGCGTTGAGGATAGAAGTGAAGAAAGCCAGGGATAATGCTGATGGATACAGCAGGGAATTCTCTTCAACATTAGCAAGATACAGGGAGGGAGTGAGACTATGGTCGGAATTTGATACCAGTCTTCTTACGATAAAGGAGATAAAGGTAAAAACCATTAAAATCGCCGGCATACAAATTCCGGAATTTGAGGACATATTCTTTAAATTAAAACCATTTAACCTGTTCAGCAGTCCTGCATGGTTTCCCGGGGGAATTAAGATATTAAAGGAGCTGTTCACAATTATTGCCAGGAAAGATCTGGCAATGAAGAAGATGGAGTTGCTTAACAATGCAAGGAAAAAGACAACCCAGAAGGTGAATCTTTATGAAAAGGTCCAGATACCTGGTTACGAGGATGCTATAAGAAAGATAAAGAGTTTTCTGGAGGATGAGGAAAACCTTCAGAAATCATCGCAAAAGATTATTAAAAGCCGACAGGCAGAAGTGGAACACAGTATTGCGGAATGGTAGCAGAGATTAGAAAATATACCTTTGTCGTTTATCACCAGGATTATGACGAACTTCTTCGTAAACTGAGAGATGCAGGAGTTGTACATATTGTTGTAAAAAAGGAATTCGGCGAGTGCAGGACTCTTAACGAAGATATGGCGCTGCTGAAGAGATATAAAAATGTGATAAGACAACTCTCTCTTGCTGCCCCCGGCACAATACCCACAGAACCGCTGGGAGATCCTGTTGAAACCCTCTCAAACCTCGAAGACAAGTTAAATGAGATCGATGAGGCACAGCAGAGGCTTGAAATCTTACAGCCTGAAGCCGAAAAGGGAAAAGCGTGGGGTAACTTTAATGCCGAAACAGTTAAAAAACTGGATGATGAAGGTTGGGATATTGCACTTTTCTCATGTTCCGCCGGAAGATATAATCCGGGCTGGAAAGAAGATTATCCTCTAGAGATTATAAGTCAGGACAGGGGGATAATATATTTTGCCATGGTCTACCCCAAAGGGGAAATTCCGGATATTGATGCTGAAATCGAGAAACTGCCTGAAAGAGCTGCAAGTATAGTATTCGAAGAGATTGAAAGTAATAAAGCCCGGATCAGTAAGAATAAGTCCTGGATAAAGGAGAAAGCACCTGCCTTGCTGGCATCACTTAATAAAGGAACCAATGATACTATAAACAGAATTGATTACCGCGGGACTGCTGAACAGGCAGAGAAATATGCTGAAGATAACCTTTATGTACTGGAAGGCTGGGTACCGCTGTCAGAAGAAAAAAAGGTGGAGGAAGTAATTCAGAACGCCGATGTTTATGCTCTCATCTCGGAACCGGAGGAAACGGATAAGATACCCGTGATTCTTAAAAACAACAGATTCGCATCACTTTTCGAGCCTGTTTCCAAAATGTTTGCACTTCCCGATTACAGGGAACTCGACCTGACTCCTTTCTTTGCTCCTTTCTTCATGATGTTTTTCGGATTCTGCCTGGGTGATGCAGGCTACGGATTTCTTTTCCTTATTGCCGGTTTCTTTATCAAAATGAAGGTTAAGAAGGAATTTAAACCTATTATAAGCCTCGGTCAGTATTTCGGAGTGGCGGCTGTCATTTTCGGGATGTTATCGGGTACATTTTTTGGAATAAACCTGATAAATTCCGGCTATAAAGTGACTGAAAAAACTATTGTCAGGATGAAGGATGAAGACATTCCGGCGAGAATAATATTCAATCTTGGTAAAATAAAGGATCAGGAGTTCAAAACAAAGGAAAGCTTTACCCGGGAAGCCGGGAAACTTATAGGCGAAAATAACTTTTCCGTTCACGGAAAGACGATACTCAGACACACTGAATCATATCTTCCGTTAATCGGCGCTATACGTAATTATATGCTTGAACCGATGAACATGTTCTTTCTGGCACTGATAATCGGTGGCCTTCAGATCCTCTTCGGAATGATTCTGAAAATAGTTAATATAGCAAGATTGCGGGGATTCAAATACAGCCTTTCAACATTAGGATGGGTTATACTGGCAATATCAGTCATAATCTTCAAGGGTGGAGATGCACTGAACCTCATAAACGGAGAGAAAGTAAAAACATTATTTATTCTTCTGCTTGTTATATCCTTAATATTTATATTATTGTTAAACAGTCCTGACAAGAATATTTTCGGAAGGATAGGCAGCGGATTATGGGAATCATATTCAGTAGTGACAGGTGTTTTCGGGGATCTGCTTTCTTATATAAGACTTTTTGCACTGGGAATTTCCTCTTCAATACTTGGCTTCGTTTTTAACCAGATATCCCTGCAGGTGCTTGCTGTGCCCTGGGTGGGATGGCTGCTGTTCGTGCTGTTGCTGCTATTCGGGCATACCCTGAACATTGCCATAGCATCACTGGGAAGTTTTGTTCATCCAATGAGGCTGACATTTGTTGAGTTCTACAAGAATGCAGGTTTTAAAGGCGGGGGAATAGAATATAAACCATTCAGAATTAAAAAATAACTATATTACAATTATTATGGAAACAGCAAATTTAATGTCGAACACAGCTCTTATTCTTGCGAGTACCGGATTGGCTTTAATGTTATTGTTAAGTGGTATCGGAAGTGCAGTAGGAGTATCAATGGGCGGTAATGCAACCATAGGAGCACTTAAGAAGAATCCCGATCCTTTTGGGAGTTATATGCTATTGAGTGCATTGCCCGGGACACAGGGACTATATGGATTTGCAGGCTTCTTTATAGTAAACAGCAGCGGCAATATAAGCAGTGAAATGAGTCTGCTGCAGGGAGCCCTGATATTGGCTGCAGGTCTGGCCCTCGGCATCGTTGCATTATTTTCTGCATTCCAACAGGGACGTATTTGTGCCAATGGTATCGCTTCAATAGGATCAGGCCATGATGTATTTGGTAAAACAATGGTTCTGGCAGTATTCCCGGAGCTGTATGCCATAATTGCCTTTGCAGCAACATTTATAATTAACAGTTCACTATAGAGGTATAAGCTGCCAGTAAATCCCCGGAACCTTAACAAAAAGTGTTCCCGGTTGTTATTACATATAATCAGGAAAGTGTAATTTAATAGTGCAGTAACAGGGTGAGATGGCCAAAGATCAGGACAAAATACTGAACGACGTTACTTCAGGTGAATATAAATACGGGTTCTATTCCGACATTGAGATGGATAAGATCCCGAAAGGTCTGAATGAAGATGTCATCAGGGTCATATCAAATAAAAAAGATGAACCTGAATGGCTTCTTGAATTCCGTCTGAAGGCATTTCGCCACTGGCAGACAATGAAAATACCACAGTGGGCAAACCTCACTATACCTCCTATTGATTTCCAGGATATTGTCTATTATGCAGCCCCAAAGAAAAAAGCATCACCAAAGAGCCTTGATGATATTGATCCCGAATTAAAAAGGACTTTCGACAAACTTGGAATACCCCTTGAAGAACAAAAACATCTTGCCGGAGTAGCCGTTGATGCTGTTATGGACTCGGCATCCGTAAAAACAACATTCAGGGAAACATTGGCAGAATCGGGTATAATATTCTGTTCGTTCAGCGATGCAGTCAGAGAGTACCCCGATCTCGTGAAAAAATATATGGGTACAGTGGTCCCTTATACAGATAATTTCTTTGCTGCACTCAACTCGGCAGTATTCAGCGACGGATCATTTTGTTATATTCCGAAAGGTGTAAGATGCCCGATGGAGCTTTCAACATATTTCAGGATCAATGCAGCCAATACCGGACAGTTCGAAAGAACATTACTGGTAGCAGATGATGAAAGTTATGTTAGTTACCTCGAAGGTTGTACCGCCCCCATGCGGGATGAAAACCAGCTGCATGCCGCAATCGTTGAAATCATTGCAGAAAACAATGCTGAAGTTAAATACTCGACAGTTCAGAACTGGTACCCCGGTGATAAAGAGGGGAAAGGAGGAATATTCAATTTTGTGACAAAAAGAGGAATCTGCAGGGGTGAAAACTCAAAGATATCCTGGACACAGGTCGAGACAGGATCAGCAATTACATGGAAATATCCTTCGTGTATTCTCCGGGGCGATAATTCAACAGGTGAGTTCTATTCAGTGGCTGTTACCAACAATCACCAGCAGGCAGATACCGGAACCAAGATGATACATATAGGGAAAAATACGAAGAGCACTATCGTGTCGAAAGGAATATCGGCTGGTGAGGGGCAGAACAGCTACAGGGGACTGGTAAAGGTGTTGAAAAATGCCACGGGTGCAAGAAATTTCTCACAATGTGACTCACTGCTCCTGGGTGATAAATGCGGTGCACATACATTCCCATACCTTGAGGTCGATAACCAGGGTGCTATTGTTGAACATGAAGCAACAACATCAAAAATAGGAGAAGACCAGATATTTTACTGCAATCAGAGAGGTATTTCTACTGAAGATGCAATAGGACTAATTGTTAACGGATATGCCCGGGAGGTCCTGAACAAACTGCCTATGGAATTTGCCGTTGAGGCACAAAAGCTACTTCAGATAAGCCTCGAAGGCAGTGTAGGGTAATATGAAGATAAAAGACAAAAGACAAAAGATAAAAGTCGATAAAGAAACGCTTCTTCTCCCCCTCTCCCCCGGGAGAGGGGGTCGGGGGGTGAGGTAAATGAAAGACAATAGAAATAATACTATAATGCTGATTATTAAAGATTTGAAAGCTGCAGTCGGGGGTAAGACAATATTGAAGGGTATCAGTATTGAAGTCAAGCCCGGAGAGATACATGCGATAATGGGACCGAACGGTTCAGGAAAAAGTACACTGGCGGCTGTTATTGCGGGAAGGGAATTTGTAGAAGTAACAGAAGGTACTGTTACCTATGAAGGTAGGAACCTGCTGGATATGGCACCTGAAGACCGGGCCAAGGAGGGAATATTCCTCGGTTTCCAGTACCCTATTGAGATTCCCGGAGTAAGTATGGTCAACTTCATGAAAACAGCAGTCAATGAACAAAGGAAACACAAAGGTCTTGAACCTCTCTCTGCATCAGAATTCCTGAAATTAATGAGTGAAAAGAAAGAGCTGGTTGAGATTAATTCAGCACTTGCCAACAGATCGGTTAATGAGGGTTTCTCAGGTGGGGAAAAGAAGAAAAACGAAATATTCCAGATGTCATTGCTTGAACCAAAACTGGCGATACTCGATGAAACAGATTCGGGACTCGACATAGATGCCCTGCGTATCGTTGCCAATGGAGTAAATATGCTGAAACGGGCAGATAATGCTACAATAGTAATTACTCATTACCAACGGCTTCTTGATTATATTATACCTGATGTGGTACATGTTTTATATGACGGACGTATAGTTAAAACAGCAGGAAAAGAACTTGCCATTGAACTTGAGGCAAAAGGATATGACTGGATAAAGCAGAGTGTTGAAAAAAATAAACCCTCATGAATGATCTTCATAAAAATAATGACCATTACTTAAATCTTTATAATATCAACATAAAGAGGATATCGGAGAATTCTGCTCCTTTAATTAATTCATTCCGCAAGGATGCAATTGCAGGTTTTATGAAAACAGGGATACCGACGCGAAGGAATGAAGCATACAAATATACAAACCTTGATCCCTGGTTCAATCACGAATATAAAAGCTATTTCATTCCTGATGAATCCGATTTTGCTAAAGCAGAGGAGTTTAGCTGTGATGTGACTGATCTTGATGTGTACAACCTGATTCTTTACAATGGGTTTTATCTTACAAACAATGGCAATATAAGCGAACTGCCTGGCGGAATACAAATAAGTAGTCTTAAAGAAGCAGCAAAGGAATCGGAAGATTTAATAGTAAAACATTACGGCCAATATCTGAACGGCAATAATGACGGACTGGTCCATCTGAATACGGCCATGGCCACCGATGGTGTCTTTATTTATATCCCCGAAGGCATTACTCTCGACAAACCTGTTCAGGTGGTTAACCTGGTACAGGCTGACGAAGACATGTTAAGCCAGCATCGCAATCTGATTATAGTTGAAAAGAATGCCGGGATTACACTAATAGTCTGCGATCATACCCTCTCACCAAAAAAATTCCTTACAAATGCAGTTACCGAAGTGTATGTTGGTGAGAATGCTCATTTTGATATAATGAGAGTACAGAATGAACATAACGATGCATGTAAGATCACACACACTTTTATTCACCAGGAGAAGAACAGCCGGGTTACCTCAAATAATATAACACTTCATGGAGGACTCGTCCGTAACAACATTTATCACTATCTTAATGGTGAAGGTGCTGATAGTAATTCTTACGGATTATTTCTTGCAGATAAATGGCAGCATGTTGATAATTATGTAAGTGTTGATCATGTATTTCCTAATTGCTCAAGCAATCAGCTTTTTAAGGGTGTCCTGGATGAAATGGCAACAGGAGCCTTCAACGGGAAGATATATGTACACAAGGATGCACAGAAGACTATGGCATACCAGAGAAACAATAATATCCTGCTGACTGATGATGCAAAAATGGACACCAGGCCACAGCTTGAAATATATGCTGATGATGTTAAATGCAGTCATGGAGCAACAGTTGGCAGACTCGACGATGATGCACTGTTCTATATGCAGTCGAGAGGTATAAATAAACGTGATGCCCTGCTTATGCTTATGTTCGGATTTGCACATGAGGTAATACGTAATATTAAGGTAAAAGCCCTGGAGGAAAGAATGGATACACTTGTGATGCAACGTCTTAAAGGAGAATTGACACAATGTGCTCTCTGTAAAGTAAGATGTCCCAAAATATAAAACAGTGAAAGAGATCTCCCTGATAAGAGCCGACTTCCCGATACTTGGAAGTAAGATATATGACAAACCGCTTATATACTTTGACAACAGTGCCACAACACAAAAACCCGTCTCAGTTATAAATGCTGTAGATGAGGTATTTACAACGTATAACAGTAATATACACCGGGGTGTACATGCATTAAGCGACCAGGCTTCGGAAAAATACGAGGAGGCACGTGAAAAAGTACGCTCTTTCATTAATGCCGGAGAGCAGCAGGAGATAATCTTTACTACAGGAACAACAGGTTCAATAAATGGTATTGCATTTTCATTCGGTGAGCAGTATATAAGAACAGGCGATGAAATCATTGTCAGTCACCTGGAGCACCACGCCAATATTGTGCCATGGCAGATGTTATGCGAGCGTAAAGGAGCTGTACTTCGTGTGATACCGGTAAATAACGAAGGGGAGATTCTGTTTGATGAATACCTTAAACTGCTGTCACCAAGAACCAAAATCGTTGCTGTAACACAGGTTTCCAATGCACTTGGGACAATCCTTCCAGTAAGAAAAATAATCGAAGCAGCTCATTCAAGGGATATACCCGTACTGATTGATGGTGCCCAGGGTATACAACACGGAGTAGTGGATGTTAAGGAACTCGATTGTGATTTTTATGTCTTCTCAGGACATAAAATATATGCTCCTACAGGTATAGGTGTACTCTATGGTAAGAAAAAATGGCTTTCAGAACTGCCTCCATACCAGGGGGGCGGCGATATGGTGGCAAATGTGACTTTCGAAAAAACAACCTATAATGAGCTTCCGTTTAAATTTGAAGCAGGAACAACAAACTTTGCCGGTGCCATAGGTTTGGGTGCAGCCATTGATTATTTACAATCGATCGGCCTCAGTGATATTGTGAAAAGGGAACATGAACTTCTTGTTTATGCAACAGAAAGATTATCAGCAATAAAAGAACTTAAAATATACGGAAGATCAAACCTGAAGATACCGGTAATTTCATTTCTGCTCGACAAAATACACCAATATGATACGGGGATGATACTCGATAAGATGGGAATTGCTGTTCGTACAGGAACACACTGTGCCCAGCCAATAATGGATCATTTCGGTATTGATGGAACTGTAAGGGCATCAATGTGTTTCTATAATACAAAGGAAGAAATAGAAGCTCTTGCCGTGGGAATTGAAAAGGTAGTGAAGATGTTTTCAAAATAGTTGCTATGTCAGTTAATGAGATCCAGGATACAATCATTGAAGAGTTTTCTGTTTTTGAAGACTGGATGGATAAATACAATCTGCTGATGGATTATGGCAAAGACCTGGATGAGATAGATCCCCGGCATAAGGTAAAGGATTACCTGATTGACGGATGTCAGTCGAAAGTGTGGTTATATGCAGAATATGACAGCGAAAAAATCAGATTCACAGCCGACAGTGATGCCCTCATAACACGTGGTATTGTTGCACTCCTGGTTAAAATACTGTCAAACCGCACTCCGGATGAGATTATTTCAGCAAATCTATATTTTATCGATGAGGTAGGATTACGACAGAACCTCTCACCAACCAGGTCGAACGGATTAAGTTCAATGGTAAAGCAGATGAAACTCTACGCAATGGCCTATAAGGCGGCAGACGACAGGCATGCAGCTGAAGGAGGGAGATGATAATGGGAACAATATAAAACTTGATTATGGATGCTAATGAACAGCTCGAAATAGAAATCAGAATAGTAGAGGTACTGAAAAAAATTTATGATCCTGAAATACCTGTTAATATTTATGATCTGGGACTTATATACAATCTGGAGGTAGATGATGACCATGTTGCTCATATTCTAATGACATTTACTGCACCCAATTGCCCTGTGGCAGATCAACTTGTCGAAGAGATCAGAAAAAAGATAACTTCAACTGAAGGGATTAAAGAATGCGATATTAAAATTACCTTTAATCCGCCCTGGGATAGAAACATGCTGAGTGATGAGGCGAAACTCGAGCTTGGATTTCTTTGAAATATCTGAGAGATAACAGATAACACAAAAATGTCTGACCTTATTAAACAGAAAGCTTACGATCTTGGGTTTGATATATGCGGTATTGCAAGAGTACATGCACTTAAACGCCAGGAAGAAGTCTTAAAGGCATGGCTTAAAGCAGGGATGAATGACATGATGGGCTATCTTGAAAAAGATCCGGGGAAAAGATTCAATCCCGAACTCGTTTTAAGTGGTGCAAAATCCCTTATAGTTACAGGAATCAGCTATTATTCAGAAATTAAACAGAGAGAAGAAGGTGTGCCAATACTTTCAAGATATGCATATGGGACTGATTATCATGAAGTTATTACAACAAAACTTCAGACATTGCTGGCATACATAAAAGAGCTTCTGCCGGAAGCAGAAGGGAAGGTATTTTGTGATACAGGATTCCTGCATGAGAAGTCATGGATAAGTGAAGCAGGACTGGGTTGGCAGGGACGTCATTCGATAATGATTAACAAAGAGATCGGTTCATTCTTTTTCATAGGCATAATCATCCTGAATATCGGCCTGGATTATGATAAACCGCTTGAAAATGATTACTGTGGTAATTGCAGGTTATGCATTGATGCCTGTCCAACGGGTGCAATAAATGATAACAGGACCATTGATGCAAGAAAATGTATTTCGAACCTGACAATAGAAAACAGGGGGCCGATAACTGAAGATATTGTACCGAAACTCGGCGGGAGAGTATATGGTTGTGACCGGTGCCAGGAAGTATGTCCCTGGAATAAAAATATAAAACCAAACACTCATCCGGAATTCGTGATCAATGAAAAGATTGCCGGGATGAACCGTAAAGACTGGGAGTCACTTACAGAAGATCAGTTTAATGAGCTCTTTAAAAAAAGTGCTATGAACAGGGTGAGATATGAAGATTTCAAAAGGAATATATCGGATGCGCTGAAATCTACAAGTTATCACTGATTGTCACTAATCACAGTCACAACTACCTCCCGCTGACTTCTTGGTCCGTCAAATTCACATAGAAAAATATTCTGCCATGTAGAGAGCCCGGCCTTTCCGTCAACAACAGGTATGGTTTCCGATGCACCGACAATACCCGCCTTTAGATGCGAATCACCATTATCATCCTGACGGTCGTGTTCCCATATACCTGACGGGATCAACCTGTTAAGCAGGGTGATAACATCATTCTGAACCGACTGATCCCAGTTTTCCTGGATCATAATAGCTGCAGTCGACCCCCGTGCATATACTGATGCAATACCGTTACTGACTTTACTTTTCATGATCACTTCCTCTACACTCGAAGTGATATCATACAGTCCGTATTTCTTGTCTGTCCTGAGTGTGATTATCTTTTGCATATCTGTTTTTTTGATAAAATTACTATATGTTTTTTACCTTGCTGTTAATAATACGTCTTATTAGAGAAAAACTACCGGATCTTGATTGATCTTAACATAATAGAAGAATGCAGAAAAGGTAACCTGAGCTATTTCAGGGAACTGGTTGGAATAGCTTCTCCTTTTGCCTTCTCGGTGGCTTTCAGAATGACCGGTGATGAAGAACAGGCAAAAGACATTGTCCAGGAAACAATGGTTACCATGTGGACAAAGATAGGCAAGATCAGATCTGCAGAGAATTTTAAAATGTGGTTGTATAAGATAGTTATTAATAAATGTTATGATCAGCTTAGAAAAAAACAGAAAGCCAGAGAGCATAATGTTGATGAAAAGGGATGGGCAAGGATTTCAAACCATATATCAGAGGAATTTGTGAGTGAGATGGAAAACAGTGAGACAGCACTTATAATAAAAACACTGACAAAGAAACTGAGCCCGAAACAAAAAGCTGTGTTTGTTCTTTGCGACCTGGAAGAGATGACACCGGATGAGGCATCTTCAATAACAGGGATGAGTAAATCGAATGTTAAGGCGAACCTACATTATGCAAGGGGAAAATTAAAAGAAATGATAAAAAAACATATCTGAGATGGAAAGTGAAGAGAAGAAATACCAGAAGATCCTGAATATTCTGAAGAAATCGAAACCTGATCTGCAAAATACCAGCGAAATGGAAGAGAATGTCATAAATATGATATTGCAGAAAAAAAGAACAAAAGACAGATCCTACAATATTCTCGATTTCATTTTCGGATGGGTATATGTAGGATGGATGAGGAAAGCTCTTATTACCGCTTCAATAATAATCGTTGTGGTATTCGTATATCAGCAGACGGTTATACTCAGACGGGTCAGCAGACTCGACAACCGGACAATGATTATTGAGAACCAAATGTTTTCAGGATCAAAAGATGAGGATGGCAGAATATTGTTTTACAGGTTGTCAGGACAGAAATTACCGGCAAAAAGTATTATCATCTCTGAAAAACAGCTTGATCAGATAATGGAATCATATAATGAACTCGAAGAAAAGTACAGCGACCTTATCAAATTAATTGAAGAGGATCCTGAACTGAAAAATTATGTGGAAGAAAAACTGAGCGAAAAAAACAGGAAGAAATTAAATCTATAGTATCATGAAAGGGAAATCAATTAAAACAGTAGTCGCCCTGCTTACAGTATTGGTTACATCATGCGGTGAACCTGAGACAGTTGTGACAAATATCGTACATCCCGACGGATCAGTAACACGGAAGCTTGAGATGAGGAGCGAAGATGGTGAAATTGAAATGGCGGATGTACAGGTACCCTTCGATTCAACATGGACTATCAGAGACTCTATAGAAATAGATGAAGATGGAGATACGACATGGGTAAAACGTGCAGAGAAATTCTTTGCAAGTTTTGATGTAATTAACATGGATTATATGGCTGACAGTAGTTCAAACAGTGGTATTAAGCGAAGAACAGAATTTGCCAGGAAGTTTAAATGGTTCAATAATGAGTACAGGTTTGCCGAGGTAATTGAAAATACTATGTCGAACGGTTATCCTGTTTCGGATTTCATGAACGAGGAGGAACTTGACTGGTTCTATTCGCCTGACGATGTTGTTGTTGATAAACTTTCAGGTCCTGATAGTCTGAGATATAAGGCATTAAGTGATACAGTTGACGATAAAACGGATAAGTGGATATATAAAAGCCTTGTATCAGAATGGATAGCAAGTATTGCCGAACTCGCAAAAGGCAAACAGGGAGTGGATGAGATTGTTGAAAAATTTAAGAAAAACGAAGAGCATATCACCAATTTAATAATAGAAGAAAAATTTGACAGTCTTTGGTCAAGCGGAATTATTTTTAAAGAAATGATAGGAGAAGAGAATGCTCTGAGATTTCAGGCAGATGCTGATTCGGCATTGGAAAATATCGAAAACTTATTCATGATAGATTTTGAATACTATACAGTCAGAATTGTAATGCCCGGAGAAATAATCGGAACAAATGGATTTATTGATTCAACGGGAGTGCCGTTATGGCCGACAAATTCCAATTATTTTCTTACCGAACCATATGTGATGTATGCTGAATCAAAGACACCCAACAGGTGGGCATGGATCTTTTCAGGCATCTTTCTTCTCTTTGTACTGGCAGGAATAGTGTTCAGGATAATAAGAAAATAGTAGAGCATGCAACGCCTCTACTATGAGTTATAATCCTTAAGCATATTCATAAGCTTTTGGCGTGTAAAAAATATTCGGCTTTTTACTGTCCCGATTTTCAAACCAAGCTCTTCAGCTATCTCTTTGTACTTGTAACCTTCCAGATGCATCCTGAATGGAATACGGAAGTCATCATCAAGAGAGTTAATAGCTTTTTCTATCTCACCTTCGGCATAATCCGACTCAGGTGACGTAAACCCCTTGTCATGGGGCCGATTCAGATAATAAAGATCCTGGGTTCCGTCAATAATTGTATTCTCTTTTATACTACGTCTGTAATTGTTTATAAAAGTGTTCTTCATAATAGTGAAAACCCAGGCTTTCAGATTTGTATAATCGACAAACTTATCTTTATTCGTAATTGCTTTCAAATAGGTATCCTGAACAAGATCAAGTGCTGTATCATGATCAGAAGTAAGACTCATGGCAAACCTTTGAAGATTAGGCTTCATTCCTATTAAGCTGTTGTTGAAATCAATTGTTGTCATAACTCTTAGATTTAATTCAAGGCAAATATAAAAAGATATAATAAGATAAACAAATCTTAATATCCAATAATCTTTATAATTTAGTGTCATTCTAAATAAAAGCAGATTATAATGAGCTGACAAAAAGGATTATACAACTATTTTTCAGGGAATTATATAAATTGAATATAAATAACGATATAAAAAATAATGATAGCTCAAATAATTAATAATCTTATTCTGAGAGGTTATAAATCAGTCAACTTTACTATTTTTACCAAAAAAGTATGGAATTCAGCATAAAGCTTAAGAACGATCAGGTTTTGAAAGGGTTTATATCCAAACCCTCAGGTACTATTTGTGCCAATATAATACTTATCCATGGACTGGGAGAACATTTACATCGATACGAAAGCTGGGCTAAAATGTTCAACAACGAGGAAATTGGTTTCACTGGGGTTGATTTACCCGGTCACGGACTCTCGGATGGTTCACGTGGTTACATAAAGGATTTTTCGCTTACAGATGAAATGATCGGGATACTCCTGGAGAGTACTCAAAACACTTTTCCGGAAATACCGGTTTTTCTCTATGGACACAGTCTCGGTGGAGGTATTGTTCTTGATTACCTGTTGCGTAAAAAACCTCGAATAAAAGGTGCTGTTATTACATCGCCCTGGCTGACGCTGGCTTTTGAGCCACCCAGATCAAAGATCATACTTGCATCCATAATGAAGCATATCCTTCCGCGTCTTGTTCAGCCTTCGGGACTGGTTGTTGATCATATTTCCCATGACAGGGATGTGGTAGAGAAATATATCGCTGATCCTCTCGTTCATGATAAAATCTCCGTAAGTCTTTTTCACAGTGCCATGAGTGCTGCCTCAAATACACTTGCAAATGCAAATGAGCTGAATATACCTCTTTTATTAATGCACGGTGCCGATGATAGGATCAGTTTTCCTGAAGGAAGCCGTCAATTTGCTTCAAAAACAGAATTTGCCGAACTGAAGATCTGGGAAGACGGGTATCATGAGCTTCATAATGAACCTTTCAAAAGAGATGTTCTCACTTATATTACCAGTTGGATAAAAAATAAGTTAAGCTGATTATTATATAATAATATGGAATTGAGGACGACATTCAGTATAACTCCCTCGCAAAAAAAAATCACATATGACGAACCGGTGATCTTTATCGGTTCATGTTTTGCCACATTAATGGGTCAGAGGTTTGAAGCAGGACATCTTCCGGTATGTATTAATCCATCAGGTACAGTATATAATCCGGTTTCAGTTTCCAATACCCTGGATATGATTACCGGTAAAACAACCTGCACCGGGAAAGATCTTTTCAATAATAACGGGACATGGCTCAGTTTCAATCATTATACCGATTTTTCATCTGATGATCCCGAAAAATTATTGAAAAATATAAATGACAGATCTCGAAAGGCAAATGAGATATTGTCAGAGGCCGGTTTTTTGTTTATTACTTTCGGAACAGCCAGGATTTACAGACTTAATGAGACAGGTAAGATAGTATCTAATTGCCATAAGCTGCCTGCAAAATATTTTACCCATGATCTTCTTGGAGTAAACGACATTGTGGATATATGGAATCTTCAGCTGGATGAACTCAAATCACTTTTTCCCGGGTTACAGGTAGTCTTTACAATTAGCCCGGTAAGGCACTGGAAAGATGGTGCTCATGGTAACCAGGTAAGTAAGTCGGTTCTCTTTCTTGCTGTTGAAGAACTCCTGAAACACCCCTCAAAACCCGCCTACTTTCCAGCCTATGAGCTGGTTATGGATGACCTGCGTGATTATCGTTTCTATGATGAGGATATGCTTCATCCTTCATCATCAGCTGCTGACTATATCTGGAATGCATTTACAGATTGTTATTTTAACCATGAAACGAGGGATCTTTACAAGGAGATATTAAAGATTACAAAAGCTGTGAAGCATCGCATCCATTCAGCTTCAGGGAGGAGTATAAGGGAATTTGCGGCTACCATGCTGAAAAGAATCAATGATATACTTTCCAGGAAACCTTCTATTGACTTTGATTCAGAAACAAAATATTTCCATGACCTGCATAATATTTAGACCAGACAAAATCTTTCCGGGACATGCGTTACTAATCATAACGGTCAGTCATAGGTAACAACAACATGTTAAATCTTCAATAGTTTGTCAATCCGATTAATAAAAGCCTCGGGATTTCTGACATTTTCAACTTTATCGGAATAGTAACCCGGAGATTCACCGGGTGAATCTGCAATTATTATTCTCTTAACCTTAAGTGAGTTAGCCAGGTTGCTGAAATATGAAATCTTTTTCCCTCCGAAATCAAAAGTACTTGAAATTACAACAAGATAATCAAATGGTTTGATCTTATACATTTCATTTACTTCTGTTGCAGGAAGACAGCCTCCCGTAAAGATCACATCAAAACCGTGTTTTTTAAGGATATATTTGTAAAAAAAGAAATTGTTATCTGTTGTCGGGTTCTCAGAGATGTTTATCATTGCCACTTTAGATGCACCTTTGCCTGATAATGAAGGCAGTTTATTATCTTCAATGATAATCATCTGCTTGATTGTATTACAGATAAACTGCTCCTGTGCTCTTGATAAACTTCCGGTTTGCCATAATATTTTTGCCTTTTCAAGTAAAGGGTGGAAATACTTTGTATAGGCCTCTTCCATACCGGGTTCTTTCAGGTATGGAATAAGAGCCTCTTTGAAATTCTCTTCATTGAACTTTATTGCAGACATAAGAATCCTGCCTGTCTGAAAATTCTGGTCTGAATCATCTTTACTGCTGCTTACCTGCATGACCTGATGTGTGAGTTCATCATCACTCAGTCTGGCAATCTTTGAGATCTTATAGCCATTCCTGTTAAGATATGATACATTCAATATCTTTTTCAGTTCTGATTCGCTATAAGTTCTTATGTTTGAGTCAGTTCTGTCGGGCATGAGCACATTATACCTTTTTTCCCATATCCTGATGGTATGGGCTTTTATTCCGGATAAATTCTCAAGGTCCCTGATTGAAAATACATTGTATCCTTCTTCCATGGCTGTTAAAAGAATGTTGCGGTTATCCCCGACTATCAATAAACCACTTAATTATTGTCCTGTTTACTAAAAATTTCTGAGATAGCCTTTTACTATATGTCTGATTGCGGATTATTCCCCGATTATCCGCTTTTATTTAATCTGTTTATTCAGATGGTTCGATCATTATTTTTTTAACAATCCTTGAATTGTCACTGAAAATAATGGTTACAAGATACATTCCCCTTTGAGGATTATCGAGAACAATATTTATCAGAGTGAGCGGATTATTATACTTGGCTCTGAATATGTCCTGCCCGATGATATTGGTGATCTTGACATTAGAGATTTCTTTATTGCTCTTGATGGTGAAACGGTTCTCTCTCACAGGGACAGGATAAATGTTAATATCAGCATCAGAAGCTTCCGATAATGCATGCCTCCTTAACTCATTTGTGGAATAATTAACGGTATCCTCCTGTGCATAAAGACTTAAGGTACAAATGAGCATTAAGATAAAGAGGAGGCACTTTTTCATAGACACCGTTTTTTGTTTTTACATCAAAAATTATGCTAAAGTTACTATTTTTTATAGAAATTGTTCTGGATGATCCAAAATCCTCTGTAAATCGTCGGGTGTATCAATACCCGTACCTGCATGGTCAGTGATCGCAGTACGTATCTTGAAACCGTTTTCAATCCACCTGTTCTGTTCAAGTGATTCGGATATTTCCAGATAACTGACCGGCAGTAAGGTTATTTTTTTAAGTATATGATATCTATAGGCATAGAGCCCGACATGTTTGTAAAAACTATGTTTTTCCGACCATTCAGATTGTTCATAATCCCTGATAAATGGAATTACAGATCTGCTGAAATAGATAGCGTTTTCTTTTGAGTCGAGTATGACTTTAGGGTGGTTTGGATTGAAGACATCCTCTCCCGGGGTTGTTTTTCTGACAAGTGTGGCAATTTCAACATCCGGGTCATCGAAACATGATTTCAGAAGATTTATCTGTTCAGGTTTGATAAATGGTTCGTCGCATTGTATATTTATGATAATATCAATACTATTTCCTGTTTTCTCCATGATTCTGTCAGTTGCTTCAGCGCAACGGTCTGTACCGCTTGAGTGTTCAGTGGATGTCATCACCACATTCCCTCCGAATCTGAGTACTTCATCATGTATCCTGGTATCGTCGGTTGCCACAAATACTATATCGCATGTTTCGCTGACCTGTTCATAGACCCGCTGAACCATTGTTTTGTTGCCGATAATGGCCAGGGGTTTGCCCGGGAATCGTTTTGATGCATAACGTGCCGGGATAATGCCGGCAAAATGATAAGGTTTCATACAGCGAATTTACGAAAAATGCATTTCCCAATGTTTTAAAAAAATCTTAAATTCGCACATTCATATAAGAGTATATGAAAGATCTTCAAAATATTAAGCAGAGATTCGGTATTATAGGTAATTATGAGGGTTTAAACCGGGCCATTGATATAGCCTTACAGGTTGCACCTACGGATATGTCAGTTTTGATTACCGGGGAGAGTGGAACCGGGAAGGAGGTATTTCCACAGGTTATACATAATTATAGTATCAGGAAACATGGTCCCTATATTGCAGTGAACTGCGGCGCTATTCCTGAGGGAACAATTGATTCGGAATTATTCGGACACGAGAAGGGCTCATTTACAGGTGCAACCGACAGCAGGAAAGGTTATTTTGAGGTTGCTGACAAGGGGACAATATTCCTTGATGAAGTTGCCGAGCTTCCGTTATCAACACAGGTCAGGCTGCTTAGAGTGCTCGAAATGGGCGAATTTATAAGGGTAGGCTCCTCAAAAGTACAGAAGACCAATGTCCGCGTGATCGCTGCCAGTAATATTGATGTTGAAAATGCAATTGAGAACGGACGTTTCAGGGAAGATCTTTATTACAGGCTTAATACTGTACCGATAAGGATACCATCGCTTAGAGACAGAGGTGATGATATTTTTCTACTGTTCAGGAAATTTGCTGCCGATTTTGCAGAAAAATACAGAATGCCGCCAATACAGCTCGACCAGGAGGCAAAACAGGTATTGATGAATTATTCATGGCCGGGTAATGTACGTCAACTGAAAAATATTACCGAACAGATCTCAATAATTGAAAGGGAACGTGAGATACAAGCCTCTGTTTTGAAAACATACCTGCCTGATTACGAGGGAATAAAGCTTCCTGCTTTAATTAAAAAAGAGGATGATAAATCCTTCTCTTCAGAAAGAGAAATACTCTATAAGATTTTATTTGATATGAAGAGCGACATGAATGACTTGAAGAAGCTGGTATTCAGTCTTATACAGAGAGGGGAATTCAATGTCGCAATGGATGAGAACAACACACGGGTTATTAAAAATCTTTTCAGGGAAGAAGGAGAAAATGTTCCTTCAGGAATTAAAGATGAATCTGAGTCAGATATTGAGTTCAGAAAAGAGAGGGAAGACATTCAGGATACTGAAGAGATTATAGAAGAATCGTTGTCGCTGGCCGATAAAGAGGTGGAGATGATAAGGAAGGCCCTGGAAAAATTTAACGGGAAGCGTAAACTGGCAGCAAACGAACTGGGTATTTCTGAAAGAACCCTGTACCGCAAGATAAAGGAATATGGAATCGAAATGTAAGATAAAAATAACCAGGGCCAGAATAATATTAGCAGTTATCATATTTGCCTCGGGCATCATATTATTTAACGGATGTAAGATAAGTTATTCATTTACAGGGGCCAGTATATCTCCCGAGGTGGAAACTGTGAGTATACAGTATTTCCATAACAGGGCCGACCTTGTACAACCCGGGCTGAGTCAGTATATAACCGATGCCTTGATAGATAAATGTAAATCGCAGACAAATCTGAGCGTGGTTAATGGCATTGGTGATGTGAATTTTGAAGGTGAGATTACCGGGTATAATACACGTCCCTCAACAGTTGCAGCTGATTCAAGGGCAGCCTCAAACAGGTTCACGATAACAGTGAGGGTTAAATTTACAAACTCTGTCGATCCGGAATATAATTATGAACAATCCTTTTCCCGTTATTCAGATTATGACAGTAATCTTGACCTGAGCGATGTTGAGGATGAACTTACTGCTGAGATTGTCGAATTTATTATTGAAGATATTTTTAATAAAGCATTTGTGAACTGGTAATACCATGAACAGGAGTGATTTTCTGAAAATGATTGAAGAGTCAGGTCCGTCAAATCGTCAAATGACGGGTGAGATTAATGAGATCATTGGAATATTCCCCTATTGTCAGAGTGCTTATATGTTATTGCTGAAAGGACTTCGGAATACTTCTGATGTCAGTTTCGAAAACCAACTCAGAACATCTGCCATGCGTATAGCCGATCGTGAAGTATTGTATTATTATCTTAAAGAAGAGGTAAAAGACGAAAAGGAAATACAACCAGGAAAAGAGACCGAGACTGTACCAGAGACACGTGATATGCTGGATGACGATACGCCTGACAACCAGCAGGTTGTGATAGAAACAGCAAAGAACAGTGAGGATCTTATAAATGAAATAGAGAAAAGCGGGGAGCAGGGTGAAACGGATGAACCGGGTGATGACAGACTTCATTCCGGGCAAAGGCCTGTTTTTATTCATGCAGGATCAGAGAATAACGACTCAGGTCCCGCAGTCATTTTCCTCGACGATGATCCGGGAACGGACGAAGACAGGGTAATATATATGGATCCGGGATTTTCAGCACCGTCAGAGGGGGATGATGAATTACTGGAGCTCGATACTGAAAGTCAGGTTGTTACAACAGATGAAGAGACTACAAGTGAGGGAGATTTATATCCCGGAGATCAGGATAGTATAAAACAACACCAGTCGGATCTGATCGATAGGTTCATCCTTGCTGATCCGAGAATAGAGCCCTCAAAAGATAAATCAAATACACCCAACGACGATATTTCCAGACCCTTCACCGAGGATAAGGGAGAGTTTGTAACAGAAACACTTGCAAGAATATATACCAGCCAGGGCTATTATTCAAGAGCAATCGATATTTATAGGAAATTAAGTTTGAAATTTCCGGAAAAAAGCAGTTACTTTGCATCGCAAATTGAAAAGGTGCAGGAGTTAATAAAAAAATGAACAAATGGGGATTTATGTTTTTATATCGGTTTTAGTCATCATAGCCTGTGTTCTTCAAATACTTATTGTACTTGTTCAGAATTCCAAGGGAGGTGGACTTGCTGCCAATTTTACATCAACGGGACAGACGATGGGAATACGTAAAACAGCTGATTTCCTTGAAAAATCTACATGGACGCTTGCTGCAGCGATACTGATACTATGTGTTGTTGCTACAGCTTCAATACCACGGGGCGATGCTTCCGAACGTTCAAGAATCCAGGACCAGATAGATAATGCTGTCGATCCAAATGCTATACCAACGCTTCCTACAGCAGTACCGCCATCTTCATCGACTCCTTCAACCGATCAGGAGCAACCGGAAGAGTAAGGATTTATTTATGGGTAAAAGAGATAATTGAAGTGTCAGTTTGTCATATACTGACACTTGTTTTTTTGTAAATGTCAGGTTTCCCGGTTTGGCATAAAATATGTTAATAAGGCAATCGACTAAAAAAGGTCTAACTTTAAAACTAAATAGAAATGGCACAATTAAAAGGTAAAATTCTGGCAGGAAAGGTTCTTGTAAAACCTGATGAAGCTGAAGCTAAAACTGCCAGCGGGATTATAATTCCTGATTCTGCAAAAGAGAAGCCCCGTCAGGGAAAAGTAGTGCTCGTGGGAGCATCAACAAAAGATGAGGAGATGGAAGTCAAGAAGGGTGATACAGTCCTTTATGGTAAATATTCAGGACAGGAACTCAATATTGATGGTGAAGACTATCTGCTTATCTCTCAATCAGATATTCTTTTTATTGCTTAATTAAAAACTAAAAAAACTATTCACTATGGGAAAAGAGATTAAATATAATATTGATGCAAGAGCCCTTCTTAAGGAGGGTGTCGATATGCTGGCTGATGCAGTAAAGGTAACCCTTGGCCCTAAAGGGCGTAATGTGGTTCTCGAGAAAAAATTCGGAGCTCCGATGATTTCAAAAGATGGTGTAACAGTAGCCAAGGAAGTGGAACTTTCGGATCCTTATCACAACATGGGTGCCCAGATGGTAAAAGAGGTAGCTTCAAAAACAGGAGATATAGCAGGTGACGGTACAACGACAGCAACAGTGCTTGCCCAGTCAATAATCAATGTGGGCCTTAAGAATGTCACTGCAGGGGCAAATCCTATGGATATAAAAAGAGGTATTGACAAAGCTGTGGAAAAAGTTATAAAACATATTTCTTCACAGGCACAGGTTATAGGTGATGACCTTAATAAAATTGAACAGGTTGCCAGGATCTCAGCCAATGATGATAAAGAGATAGGTAAACTTATTGCTGAAGCAATGAGCAAGGTACATAAGGAAGGTGTTATTACTGTTGAGGAATCGAAAGGTACAACCACCTCGGTTGAAGTTGTCGAAGGGATGCAATTCGACCGTGGGTATATCTCTGCTTATTTCGTAACCAATGCGGATAAAATGGAGACTGAACTGGAAAATCCGCAGATCCTTATTTATGACAAAAAAGTATCAGCAATGAAAGACATGCTGCCGATACTTGAATCTTCCGCACAGACAGGACATCCTTTGCTTATTATTGCTGAAGATGTTGAAGGAGAAGCTCTGGCAACACTGGTTGTGAACAGACTTCGCGGCTCGCTTAAAGTATGTGCCGTTAAAGCACCGGGTTTTGGCGACAGAAGAAAGGAGATGCTTGAAGACATCGCCATTCTGACAGGTGGAACTGTTATCTCGGAAGAAAAAGGACTTAAACTGGAACATGCTACACTTGAAATGCTCGGTACTGCCGAAAAAGTGACAATTAATAAGGAAAACACCACGATAGTCAATGGTGCCGGCGATAAGGATATGATAAAAGCCCGTATCGGGCAGATCAAACAGCAGATAGAAACTACAACATCTGACTATGACAAGGAGAAACTTCAGGAGCGTCTTGCCAAGCTGTCGGGTGGTGTTGCAGTTCTCTATATCGGTGCTGCTTCAGAAGTTGAGATGAAAGAGAAGAAGGATCGTGTGGATGATTCATTACATGCAACACGTGCAGCCATTGAAGAGGGTATTGTGCCCGGTGGAGGAGTGGCATATATACGTGCTATTGCAGCCCTCGAAAACCTTAAGGGAGAAAACGAAGACCAGAATACAGGAATTGAAATAGTAAAGCGTGCTATTGAAGAACCTCTGCGTCAGATTGCAATAAACTCAGGTCAGGAGGGTGCCGTTGTTGCCCAGAAAGTAAAATCGGGTAAGGATGATTTCGGATATAATGCCCAGAGCAATAAATTTGAAAATCTTTATAAGTCGGGTGTTATCGATCCTGCCAAAGTAGCCCGTGTGGCTCTTGAAAATGCAGCATCAATTGCAGGAATGTTCCTCACAACAGAAGCTGTAGTAGTTGAAGAAAAAGAAGAGAACCCGCCAATGCCGCCACAGGGAATGGGCGGCGGAGGAATGCCCGGCATGATGTAGAATTGATATATTGAAAATTCGTAGGGGTGTTGTGTTCAGCACCCCTACTTATTTTTATATATTTGCACCTGATTTGGAATTAGCTTTCCTGATGGACAATATCCGCAATTTCTGTATCATAGCTCATATCGACCATGGAAAAAGCACCCTGGCCGACAGACTTCTTGAAAAGACAAATACTATTACAGCACGTGAATTTCATGATCAGGTCCTTGATAGTATGGATCTGGAAAGAGAAAGAGGTATTACAATCAAGAGCCATGCTATACAGATGGATTATTACCATAATGGCAAGCCTTACCTGCTTAATCTTATCGATACTCCCGGACATGTCGATTTCTCATATGAAGTATCACGGTCGATTGCCTCATGCGAAGGTGCCCTGCTTGTAATTGATGCAACACAGGGAATACAGGCACAGACAATATCAAATCTGTATATGGCAATCGATCATAACCTGGAGATTATTCCTGTGATAAATAAAATGGATATGGCAAACGCCATGCCGGAAGAGGTTAAAGATCAGATAGTTGACCTTGTCGGATGTAAACGCGATGATATTATTGAAGCCAGTGCGAAAACAGGAATGGGTATTGACAGGATCATGGAAGATATTGTGAATAAAATACCTCCCCCTGAAGGAAATACAGATGCACCGCTCCAGGCACTTATTTTCGACTCGGTCTTTAATTCATTCAGGGGTATAATTGCCTATTTCAAAATCTTTAATGGTACTATACGTAAATGGGACAGGGTTAAGTTTGTAAGTACCGGCCACCAATATAATGCAGAAGAGATAGGTGTTCTGAAGATCAAACAACATCCGAGAGATTCAATGAGTGCCGGTAATGTAGGATATATTATTACCGGTGTAAAGAACTCCTCCGAAGTCAGGGTCGGAGATACCATAACCCATGTTAAAAATCCTTGTATAAATGCAATCTCAGGCTTTGAGGAGGTAAAACCAATGGTTTTTGCAGGGATATACCCCGTGGATGCGGATGAGTATGAGGATCTGAGAAGCTCAATTGAAAAACTCCAGCTTAACGACGCCTCCCTGTCGTTTATCCCCGAATCGTCAGCAGCCCTGGGTTTCGGTTTCAGGTGTGGATTTCTGGGACTCCTTCATATGGAAATTATCCAGGAGCGCCTCGACAGGGAATTCAATATGGATGTTATTACCACAGTACCAAATGTGTCATTCAGGGTTACTACCACAAAAGGAGAAGTAATTGATGTACATAATCCTTCAGGATTACCCCCTCTTAATCATATCGACAGAATTGAAGAGCCATATATTATTGCCCAGGTGATAACATTGTCGGATTATGTGGGATCGATAATGAAACTCTGTATCGATAAAAGGGGCACACTGAGAAATCAGGTATATCTCACAAAAGACAGGGTGGAGCTGACATTTGAGATGCCTCTTTCAGAGATAGTCTTTGATTTTTATGATAAACTGAAGAGTATCTCAAAGGGATATGCCTCGTTCGATTATTATTACACCTCGTACAGGGAAGCTGACCTCGTAAGGCTCGATCTGCTGCTGAACGGCGAAATGGTAGATGCTCTTTCAACACTTATATACAGAGGGCATGCCTATGATTTCGGCCGTAAGATGTGTGTTAAGCTTAAGGAACTTATACCACGCCAGCAGTTCGATATAGCCATACAGGCTGCTATAGGCTCAAAAATAATAGCCCGCGAAACAGTAAAGGCAGTAAGGAAAGATGTTACTGCAAAATGTTATGGCGGTGATATCACAAGAAAAAGAAAATTGCTTGAAAAACAGAAAAAAGGGAAAAAAAGGATGCGACAGATAGGAAATGTTGAAGTACCACAACAGGCGTTCCTGGCGGTCTTAAAAATAGACTAATATATTATAGCCTATAACACAAATTTTTAGGGAAGAATGAAATTTGTAAGAAAAAAATATTACATTAGCATTTGATAACAAAAAGGGCAGATAGTAAAATATCAACCCTGATTACCTAACCTAACAATATGCCCCGGTTAACATAATTTAACCGGGGCATTGTTGTTTCAGGTTATCAGCTTATATCCGCGGCCATGGACATTAAGGATTTTTACTGAAGGATCCTTCTTGAGATATTTCCTTAATCTCGTTATATAAACATCCATGCTTCTTGCATTGAAATAGTTATCATCAATCCAGATTGATTTCAATGCATAATTCCTTTCCAGTATTTCATTTTTATGCAGGCATAACAGTTCAAGAAGCTCAGATTCTTTTGTGGTAAGTTTTATTGATTTACCAGCTATCGCCAGTAGTTGTTCCAGGGGCTCAAAGGTATATTGTCCTATTGTATATTTCTCCTGTTTTTTCTTGTTGACATTATTGCCTGTTGTTCTTTTTAGTATTGCCTGGATACGGTATAACAACTCCTCCATCGAAAATGGTTTTGTTATATAATCATCGGCCCCGCTTTTAAAACCCTCAAGTATATCATTTTCCTGGCTTTTGGCTGTCAGGAAAATAACAGGCATCTCAGGGTTTATCTTCCGGATCTCCCTGGCAAGGGTTAGTCCGTCCATTTCCGGCATCATTATGTCGAGAATGCACAAATCATAATGTTTAACAGCAAATGAATCAAGGGCTTTTATGCCATTTTCAAAAAGAGATGCTTCCATATGTTTGGCACTCAGGTAGCTTTTTAGCAGTGAACCCAGATTACTGTCATCCTCGGCAAGTAGTATTTTTATACGCTTCATATTTTTCAGGTTTGAGGAATGTAAAGTGTAAATTTTGTTCCTTTATTTAACTGGCTTTCAACCTTAATAGTTCCGTTATGTTCTTCTATTATTCTCTTAACATAACTTAATCCAAGGCCGAATCCTTTCACATCATGCAGATTTCCTGAATGAACACGGTAGAATTTATCATATATTCTTTTAAGATCTTCTTTACTGATACCTATTCCGTTATCTTCGATCACTATTATTATTCCTTTTTTTGTGTTTCGTGTAGAAACATTCAATTCGAGGTTATCTTTTGAATATTTGATAGCGTTGTCCACAAGATTTGAAACTGCATTCAGGAAATGTACCTCGTCGATCCCGGCAAAGTTATTTTCTGCCTTATAGTCTTTAATAACCTTTCCTTTCTTATTGTTTATCTGCAGCATGAAATTATCTATTGCAGTGTCAAGAATATTATGGATATCTATATTGACGATGTTAAGTTTCAGTAAGGTGTTTTCGAAAATTGCCATCTGCAGGACTTTCTCCACGTGGAATTTCAGGCGCATGCTTTCGTCAGAGATGACTTTGGACAGATTACTTATGTTTTTATTTTTAACAGGGATGGATTTATCGGCCATCATCTGTGAGGCTAATGATATTGTCGAAATAGGTGTCTTCAGCTCATGGGTCATATTGTTTATGAAATCATTCCTTATTTCGGAGATCTTTTTTTGCCGGAAGATCACAATAAAGGTACCTGTAGCCAATATCAGCAGTACCAATGTAAAGAGCAGTGAAAGGAAGCCCAGACTACCTATCTTTTCAAATTTAAAATGTTTTTCCTGGACGCAATACATTACTAGCTGGTGTTGGTTAGGGACAGGATCATTCGGGAACAGCTGGCGTATGAATTTATTGGTTCCCGGTTCGTCGGTGAATCCGGGTGTTCTCCATATTGATCCTGATTGTCCGGACCGGATTGAAAACTCAAAATCGAGGTAAATTCCCGCGTTATTAAGTTCTTTGCGGATTAAAGATTTCAGGCTTACAGGATCTATTCTTTCCCTTATATCAGGTGTTTCATGGAGTATCTTATCCATAATGGTTTCCAGTAACACAATTTTATCGGATACACGACCTGAAAGCTCTGCACTTATTGATTCCACGGATGTTTCGCCTGCATCTGCAGATGAATAATCTGAGACATCTTCAGACGTTATATAGATATTCTGATTCTGACCGGTAATAGTAATCGTATCATAAGGGTTGTCGAGGCCATACAAATCAAGAAGTTCAGAATATGGCTGGTATATTCTCAGCCTTTGTGCAAGGGGAGAATTTGCAGGTACAACAGCAGTAATCTGATCTGAGGCTACGGTATCTATCTCTTCAACAATTCTTTCTATCAGTTCTTTCTGTTCAAGCTCAAGTACAACAGCTTCAAGTGCATTGTTGGCATTCAGCCGGAATTGCTGGTCAGTTATTTTAATAGCATTGCTTATCCATGATAATTGTATGAGGATAAGTCCTGAGATAGTCAGGAAAAAGAAGATTGCCAGCAGTACTATTGTTATCCGTTTCATGCCTTTACAAAAGTACTTGTATATCAGAAAGGATGTTATCCTTTAACTTTCTTTAACAATAAATGTAATGAAAACTAAACAGTAAAAAAAAGACCTTAAAATAAGTTAATCTATGTTAAAATATTGTTAATATTCAATCGTTTACATGTAAAATGTTTGGTTTATAAAAATCCGGCAATTATATTTGCAAAAGATTTGGCATGAAATTTGATTCAATTATTATAGAGGTTTTTTCATAGGTTAGGTTAGTTTTAGGGTTATCAAAAGAGAGTGCCGTCCCGCCCGGGACGGCACTTTTTTATTTTTTTGCCTCTTTTGCCAAACTGGGTACTTTTATGACATTCATATCTTTATACTTGGCCGAAGTGAACAGGTTCTTCCTGATACGAAATGCTTTATGCCCTTCAAGAAAGGTAAGATTTATAACAAAAGAAGTACCATCGGTAAAGTTCAGTTTTATCTTTTTCTCTCTTTGGGGTATTACAATCTCTTTAATATTTTCCCAGAGAAAAGTATGTACTTTTGGTTTTATGAAACCATAGCGGAATTCAATTTTATCATCATCTATTCTGAAAAACAGATTTTTACTTTTTACAGAAGACAATATTGCTATCAGTCCCACAATAAGACTTATTCCGAAGGGTGCAATTGAGTATGCAGCTTTAATATTGTAAAATCCGAAAACTGTTCCTGCCAAAAGTACAGCCAGTCCTCCGACAAAAAAGAAAAGAACGAATATCCATAAAAGGATTTTACTGCCTTTTGAAAACTCTTCTTCAGATAAATTATAGAATAAGGGTTCCATATTCCAGTCAATGGATTAAAAGGTGATTTAAATTTTTATTTTTTATCATAGCAGTATCAAGGTTAAAGACTGCTGATATAAATTCGGTATCTCTCAGTATTGTAATGATATGATCAATATCAATTTCATTTTGAGGATCATGGATCTGTAATATATAGTCGATATTTTTCAGTTTATTAAAAAGAAAGTCTTTGTCGGAGCGGTTTGAAACGAGATCATATATTAAGTGTGGCGAGGCTGAAGTGTCAGAGAATCTGCTGAAAGTAAGCTTTTTACCTGATTCGTTTTCTATTACAACAGGGATAACGCTTTTCAGGGCGATATTCAGCCTTTTGTTAAGTGTAAGGGAAAGTTTATAATCGGGTTCTGCGGAGACTATACCCAGGAAACATGATAAAGGATCATCATTGATTTTAAGGTGTACACGTTTGATTTTTGATTTGGTTCCCATAGAAATACCATGTTTTATAAAGATAGGAAATACTATTCATATTCAGCTGCTTTATCTTTAATTCTTTCCCATGCAAGCCTTGATGCTTCCTGTTCAGCCTCTTTTTTTGATGCTCCGTGGCCCTTGCCGAATTCTTCCTTATCAATAAAAAGGATAGTTGAAAATACTGATTTCTTCATGTTAAAATCATATTCTTCATTATAGGTAAAAAGAAGATTCGCCTTGGTTTTCTGCACCCATTCAAAAACAAGGCTTTTATAGTCGGTGTCGGTATTCACAATACTATTCAGGTCGAGATATTTGTTCAGCACTCTCTTCATGAAAAACTCCTTTGTTTTCCTGAATCCTTTATCTAAAAAGATAGCTCCTATTAATGCCTCCAGGGCATCACCGTAAATATTTACTGTAGGATATACTGCGTTTATTTTGGTGATGAGGATCTTGTCGATTCCCATTGATAATGAAAGCTGGTTCAGTATTTCCCTGTTTACAATTCTTGCCCTTATTTTTGTCATAAATCCTTCATCGGCATCGGGAAATTTTTCAAACAGGAATTCAGAAAGGATGGCATCAAGGATAGCATCTCCCAGGTATTCAAGTCGTTCGTTATTTACTTTTTTGCCATTGGGTAATGTGAATGTTGCTGAGCTATGGATAAAGGCTTTTTCGTAAAGACGCAGATGTCCCGGTCTGAAGCCCAGCAACTTTTTCAGCTTTGAGCCCAGGGTTCTCCTGTTTAAAACAAATGTTACGTTGGGTTTTATTTTTTGTCCGGGCACTAAACCTCAGCTTTTTTGATAACTATGGAAGCATTATGACCGCCGAATCCGAAAGTATTGCTTACAGCCACATTGACTTTTCTTTCCTGTGCCTTGTTGCAGGTAAGGTTCAGATTCTGATCAATCTCAGGATCAGGCACTTTAAAGTTGATTGTAGGAGGAATGATATTATTGATTATGGTCAATATTGAAGCGATAGTTTCCACTGCACCTGCTGCTCCGAGGAGATGGCCTGTCATGGATTTTGTTGAACTTATGCTGAGTTTGTATGCATGTTCCCCGAATACATCAATAATAGCTTTGGCTTCTGAAATATCGCCGAGGGGTGTTGCCGTTCCGTGTACATTTATATAGTCGACATCTTCGGGTTTGAGGCAGGCATCCTCAATAGCCAGGCGCATCACATCACGTGCTCCGTATCCCTCCGGGTGAGGTGCTGTGACATGATATGCATCGGCTGTCATTCCTGTACCAACAAATTCAGCATATATCTTTGCTCCACGTGCTTTTGCATGTTCCAGTTCTTCAATAATAAGAGCTCCGGCACCTTCGCCGAGAACAAATCCGTCACGGGTTCCGTCAAAAGGCCTGGAAGCAGTCTTGTACTCTGCATTATTTGTAGAGATGGCCTGCATGGAATTGAAGCCTCCTATACCGGGTTCATTAATAGCTGCTTCGGAACCCCCGGACAGGATAATATCTGCTTTACCCCAGCAGATATAATTTATGGCGTCAATAATAGCATTTGAAGATGATGCACAGGCTGATACTGTTCCAAAGTTCATTCCTTTGAAACCATATCTGATTGAAATGACACCTGCAGCAATATCGCTGATCATTTTAGGGATGAAAAAAGGACTGAAGCGGGGAGTTCCATCTCCCAGTACATGTTCCTTTATTGCTTTATAGTAAGTGTCAAGACCTCCTATACCTGATGCCCAGATTACTCCTATCCTGTTTTTATTTACCTTTTCCAGATCCAGTCCGGAATCCTTAACTGCCTCATCAGTTGAAATTAGGGCATACTGTGTGTAAAGATCAATTTTATTAGCCTCTTTCCTTTCAAAGAAATCAGACGAGTTATAATCCTTTATTTCACATGCAAATTTGGTTTTGAACTTTTCAGTGTCGAAATGAGTTATCATGTTCGCACCACTAGTACCATTCTTAAGTCCTTCCCAGTATTCATGCAAGTTCTTACCTATTGGAGTAAATGCTCCAAGGCCTGTTATTACAACTCGTCTCATAAATGGGGTATACGCTATGCAATGTTATTTTGCATTTTCCTCAATGTACTTGATCGCATCACCAACGGTGCTGATCGTCTCTGCCTGATCATCAGGAATTCCGATATTGAATTCTTTTTCAAACTCCATGATCAGTTCCACCGTATCAAGAGAGTCTGCACCCAGATCATTAGTAAAACTGGCTTCGGCAGTGACCTCTGATTCGTCAACACCAAGCTTGTCAACAATAATCTCTTTAACCTTTGCGGCAATGTCTGACATAATGTTTAATTTTAATTAATAATAGTAATGAACCTTGCAAAGAAATATATTTGTACTTTATTTTTCAAATGATTTTATGTTTTTTATTTATTTTACAAGATAATATCTTGATAAACAATATGATGTAAGCATCCCGAAATATTCACCGGAGTGAATGCTGAAAATGATAATTACCACAAAATGAAGAATATAGCTATTATGGCATCCGGATCCGGAACAAATGCTGAAAATATAATTAAATATTTTTCGAACAAAAATACGGCAAAAATTTCCCTTGTATTGTCGAATAAACGTAAAGCCCTTGTTTTAAAGAGAGCTGAGGCACTTGATGTGGAAAGCTGGTTTTTCGAACATGACGACTTATATTCTTCCACGAGGGTGCTGGATATATTACTTAAGAAAAGAATAGATTTTATAGTGCTTGCCGGGTTTTTGTGGCTCATCCCTGAAAATATACTTGGTACATATAAGAATCGCATTATCAATATTCATCCGGCATTACTGCCCCGTTACGGTGGCAAGGGGATGTATGGTGACAGAGTGCATAAGGCGGTAATAGATAATGGTGACAGGGAATCAGGCATTACGATACATTATGTAAATGAAAATTACGATGAGGGAGATATTATTTTCCAGGCCAGGTGTCATGTTGATCCTGACGACACTCCTGAATCACTGGCTACACGTATTCATGCCCTTGAATACAAACATTATCCCATTGTAATTGAAGAACTTATTTCGGAATTACCTTGATTAAAAGGTGTCCAGCAGACCGAGTACGGTTGTTTTATTCTTTTCAAACCTCGCTTTATTCTCATCTGACACAGGTTCTACCGGTGGTGCTTCAACCTTCAGCGGGTCGACAGGTGTACCGTTCTGATATATCCTGAAGTCGAGATGCGGTCCGGTTGAAAGTCCTGTATTCCCAACGTACCCTATAACATCGCCCTGTTTTACAAAGACCCCTTTTGATATTCCGGGACCAAAACGGCTTAGATGAAGGTAGGCAGTTGAATAGACACTGTTATGGACAATTCTGACTATTTTTCCTGATCCTCCTTCTGTTGCAGCAGAGGTCACCCTGCCGTCTCCAATGGCATGTACGGGTGTTCCGACGGGAGCAGCATAGTCAACTCCGTGATGTGGCCTGCGAATTCTTAGTATGGGATGCAGTCTGCTTGCCGAAAAACGAGAAGATATCCTGTTAAATCTCAGTGGAGCCTTGAGAAATGCTTTTCTGAGGCTGTTACCCTCAACATCAAAAAAAGTTTCTTTCCCATCCTGGATAAAAGGAATGGCGGTTATGGTTTTTCCTGCCCAGTTGAACTGTGCACCGTAAATTCTCCCTGCCCCGAGCGATTCGTTGTCAATAAGCATCTCTTCATAGATGACCTTGAAACTGTCGCCTTTCTGTAACCCGAAAAAATCAACTGTCCATGCAAAGATATCCGAAAGTTCATTGACGAGCGTGTAATGTAATCCTCCTTCCATCATCGCTTCCCAGAGAGATGTTTCAATAGTACCTGTTGAGTATCTGATTATTTTTGTTATCTCCTTTTTATAAGGTGTTATACTCAGTGAATCATTGAAGCTGAAGACATAAAAGGTTGTCGGGTCATGTTCATATACAAGATATTTTAACCTGGCAGCGGAGTCAGTATCCAGGAACAGGGTATAATTTTTTCCTGCCCTGATCTTTTTTACATCAAAAACAGATTCAGAGTTCCTTACCAGTTGATCTATTTCCTGCATACTTATACCATGTTCGAGAAGGATTGTCGAGAGGAACCCGTTTGGTCTTATATGTCCGGAAACAAGATTGAACGAGTCAGCCGGAATTCCGAAGAGATAATTTGGCTCGTTATTATCTTTTGTGACAAGTGTATCTGAAGCCTTAATACCGAGTTCCGGTTTTTCAGTGTATGAAAACCCGCAGGATGTTAAGAAAGCAAGTAAAGACAAGAGGAATATGATTTGTATCCTGGTGATCATACGTTATTCGGCATCAGTTTTAATTACTACATTTACAATACGTTCAGGGACAACGATTATATTTGTCACGGTACCTGTTTCAAGCCATTTTTTTGCCCTTTCATCAGCCATGACAGTTTTGATTATTTCCTCTTTTCCCATATTAACCGGGAGTGATATCCTGAACCGTAACTTTCCGTTAAATGAAACCGGGTATTCCACCACATCTTCCTTAAGCAACTCCTCATTCACTTCAGGCCATGCCTTAAATGCAAGAATTTCCTTTTTCCCCAGTAGACTCCACAACTCCTCAGCCAGGTGTGGAGCAAAAGGAGAGAGGATTTGTATAAATTTGCATGCAGTATCATTTGTTACCTTACCCTTCCTGGTTGCAATATTCAGGAAGATCATCATAGCTGATATTGCTGTATTGAACCTCAGGTTCTCGATATCCGTCTCAACCTTACGTATAGCCTGGTGAAGTCCTTTTAATACTTCTTCATCTTCTTTTTCTGAAGTTATATTATCAGGATTTGAGAAAAACCTGTAAGTTCTTCCGAGGAAATTGAACACACCTTTAACTCCCTTATCATCCCATGGTTTAATGATATCGAGAGGGCCCATGAACATTTCGTACAATCTTAGTGAGTCGGCTCCGTATTTTGTTACGACATCGTCGGGGTTAATAACATTTTTAAGTGATTTTGACATTTTTGCCACTATCTGGTTCAGCTCCTCACCTGTTTCCTTATGGTAGAATTTTCCGTCCTTTTCTTCAACAGTATCGGTAGATATTTTCGCACCGGCTTTGTTTTCATAGGCATAGGCCAGAATCATACCTTGGTTGAATAACCGCAGATAGGGCTCGTCGGTTGAAACAATACCGAGATCATACAACACTTTATGCCAGAAGCGGCTGTAAAGAAGGTGTAGAACGGCATGTTCGGCACCACCTATATAAAGATCGACAGGCATCCAGTATTTTTCCTTTTCGGCATCAAATATCTTCTCTTTGTTCAATGGGTCGATGTAGCGGAGGTAATACCAGCATGATCCTGCCCACTGGGGCATTGTATTTGTTTCCCTTCTTCCTTTTCGTCCCGATTTATCTTTTACATTGAGCCATTCTGTTGCATTTGACAGAGGCGATTCGCCTGTTTCACCGGGCAGGTAATTCTCAAGTTCGGGGAGTTCGAGAGGCAGTTCTTTCTCGTCGAGAATGGTTATTTCTCCGTCTTCCCAATGGATGACCGGGAATGGCTCTCCCCAGTATCTCTGGCGGCTGAACAGCCAGTCGCGAAGTTTATAGTTAACCTTTGCTTTCCCGAGGTGTTTTGATTCAAGCCACTTTGTTATCTTTTCTATACCTGCTTTTTTGTTAAGGCCGTTTATATCAATCCCTGTTATATTATTAGCTGAATTGATATATATACCATCTTCTGTCCAACACTCCTTTCCTTTAATTATTCGGTTTCTCCGGTCAGCATCCTGTACATCGGGATCCTGTATACATACGACAGGAAGGTTGAATTTATTGGCAAATTCGAAGTCGCGGGTATCATGAGCAGGGACGGCCATAATTGCTCCGGTGCCGTAACCGGTAAGGACATAATCGGCAACCCATATAGGTATCTTATTGTTATTTACCGGGTTAATCGCATATCTGCCGGTAAAAACACCGGTTTTTTCCTTGGCCAGATCAGTACGGTCGAGATCTGATTTTAACGAAGCGGCTTGTATATATTTATTAACCTCTTCCTTGTGTTCATCCGTGGTTATTTCATTTATCAGGTGATATTCGGGAGCTATTACCATATATGTTGCACCGAATAATGTGTCGGGACGGGTGGTAAAAACGGTTATTTTTTCATTCAGGCCGTCGATTGTAAAATCAACATCTGCACCTGTTGATCTGCCTATCCAGTTACGCTGCATTTCCTTTATGCCTTCAGGCCAGTCGAGTTTTTCAAATCCCGCCAGCAGTCTTTCAGCATAGAGAGGTATCCGTAGCAGCCATTGTTTAAGATTTTTCTTTTCAACCCTGTTTCCGCATTTCTCGTGTGATCCGTCGTACAGAACCTCCTCATTTGCACATACTATACGGCAGTCGGGGCACCACCATACCTGGGCATCTTCATAATAGGCCAGTCTTTTTGATGCAATATAATCCTGAATCTCTTTTTTGCCGGACTTTTCAATCTCTTCAGGAATGGGCAGTTCAGAAATGGGTCTGCCTTTTTGTACTGACTCATCGAACCATGTATTAAATAATTGGATAAAGATCCATTGTGTCCATTTGAAATATTGGGGATCGGTTGTATTTATTTCCCTGTCCCAATCGTAACTCAGTCCCAGCTCTTTAATCTGCCTTCTGAAAGTATCACAGTTCTTTTTTGTAGTTATTGAAGGATGTGTCCCTGTCTCAAAGGCATACTGTTCCGCAGGTAATCCGAAAGCATCCCATCCCATTGGATGAAGAACATTATAACCTTTCATCCTTTTATATCTGCTGTATATATCAGTAGCTGTATAGCCTTCGGGATGACCCACATGAAGACCTGCGCCTGAAGGATATGGGAACATATCCAGAACATAGCATTTCTTTGGATTGGTTAAATCCTCGGGAGTTTTAAAGATCTTGTTTTTCTCCCAGTAAAGCTGCCATTTTCTTTCGATCTCTGTGAAGTTGTACTCCATTGGTTCAAATTTCGGATTTCGGATTGCGGATTTCGGATTTATTGAGTCATTCCGCAATCAGAAATCCGCTATCCGCAATTTATCATTCGAACCGCGAAATTAGAAAAACTTTATCAATTATTGTAAAAGCCGCCTATTGATGTTAATTTTGCTGCCATATGGTCCCGTAGTTCAATGGATAGAATGACAGATTCCGGTTCTGTTGGTTGGGCGTTCGAGTCGCCCCGGGATCACGAAATTAAACACGTAACATTTCAATCATTTCGGTTATCGCTTTTGTTTCGTCAGGGTCCTTTACCGGTGACAGACCCAATAGCGACCGGGCATGGTTAAGATCTCTCCTTGAAATGTAATCCTTTCCTATGATGACATAATACAGAATTGCCGATTTCAGAGTATTGGCCTTTACCCTGAAAGTATGCGGACTTAGCCTGGTAGGGAAAATATGAACATATCTCGATTCGTCATCGTAGTATTTAAGCATCCATTGAGACTTGTCAGACAGTATGAATATTCTGTAATCATTATACTTCTTCCCTGTCCAATCAGAATATGCTCTTTTTTCATTCAGCTTTTCAGAGTAAAGAAATTCTGTTATTTCACTGCAAATATTTCTTATTGATAATTTACCTGAATAGACATCCATAACTGATGTTCCAATATGCTTAAGATCTTTTATTAGTTTTTTAATATCAGGCTTATTATCTTCAGGTATTTTAACGGTTGTATACTCCCTGATGTATGCAAGGTGATGTTTTAAGGGATTAAGTTGAAAAGGTTCCGGTATCTTGTAATCGAAATTCATTAAAACAAATTTAAAAGATTTCGAGTACCTTTATGAATACTCAAATTAATATTATGAATTATTGATATGATATCTGATTCAAAAAAGCAATTTCTGAAAACGATAAATCATGAACAGCCCGACAGAGTTGTTGTCGATTTCGGTGCAACACCGGTTTCAGGTATTCATGTTTTGATTGTTGAAAAACTCCGTGAGTATTATGGTCTTGAAAAAAGGCCTGTTAAGGTTATTGAACCATACCAGATGCTTGGCGAGGTGGACATGGAACTGGTTGATGCCATGGGTATTGATATTCTCGGTCTTTCGGGAGAGAATAATATGTTTGGTATCCCCAACAAGGACTGGAAAGTACATAAGACATTCTGGGAACAGGAGGTTCTACTGCCGGGTGAATTTAACTGTACATTCAACAGTAACGGGGATATGCTTATACATCCTGAAGGGGATACCTCGGTACCGCCAAGTGCCATGATGCCAAAAACAGGATTCTTTTTTGATGCACTCGACAGGCAGCAACCTATTGATGACGCTACACTGAAGGTGGAAGACAATCTAGAGGAATTCGGGTTTATAACAGATCATGATCTTGATTACTGGAAAAACCAGGTTGAAGCAGTTGAACAATATTCAAAAGCAGTAATTGCTAATCCGGGGGGAACAGCACTGGGTGATATAGCACTTGTACCTGCAGTGCAGTTAAAACATCCCAAAGGTATCAGGGGAGTAGAGGAATGGTATATCTCAACTATTATAAGGGAAGATTTTATTAAGGAGATTTATGACAGGGAAACAGATATTGCTATCGAGAATCTGGAGAAATTATATAATGTAATCGGTAATAAAATTGATGTTGTCTATATCTGTGGAGCCGACTTTGGCACCCAGAATTCAACTTTCTGTGCTCCTGAAACATTCAGGAGGGTCTGGGTTCCTTATTATAAAAAGGTTAATGACTGGATCCATCAGAATACACAATGGCTTACATTCAAACACTCATGTGGTTCTGTGGTATCGCTGATATCTCTCTTTATTGAAGCAGGTTTTGACATTATAAATCCGGTCCAGATAAATGCATCGGGGATGGATCCTGTATTGCTGAAACAGAATTATGGTGACGATATTGTTTTCTGGGGAGGGGGCGTTGACACCCAGGGGGTATTTGCATTCGGAACACCTGACCAGGTTAAGGAACAGGTTAAACGGCAATGTGATATATTGAATAAGAACGGAGGATTTATATTCAACACTGTCCACAATATCCAGGCAAATGTACCTTTTGAGAATGTTGTGGCAATGCTTGAAACCCTTAAGGAACTGTAATTATTCAGCGGTTTCCCGCCATCCTGTCGAGGGAGAGATTATAAGCATTGATTATACTTTTCCGGGTCAGGATACCTATAATATCATCCCGGCTGTCCTGTTTTACCACAGGGATACGACCAATATTCTTTTTAGCCATTTTGTTGAGAGCGGTTTTAAGACTTTCGTTTGGAAAGCAAACCATGATATCTTTTGTCATCACGTTTTTAACTTCAGTATCCGCATCCTCATTTTGCAAAGCATGGTTTATGTCCTGGCGGGTCACCATACCTACCAGTTTACCCTCATCTGACAGCACCGGAAATCCCCTGTGATTTGTCTTTTTTATCTTCAATCCGACATTTCTTACGGTATCTGATTCATTAACGGCAATTACCTCTTTGATCATTGCATCTGATACTATTATACTGTCCATAAGGTCGGGTTCAATGTGTTTTTCTACATCTATACCTCTTCGCAAAAGCTTAAGTGTATAGATAGATGGTTTTGATATCCATCGTACCAGGAAAACAGATATTACACATGTTACCATCAGAGGGGGGAGTATCTGGTAATTACCGGTCATTTCAAACAAAAGAAGAATAGCTGATATTGGTGCGTGCGAAGTGCCGGCAAAAACAGCCGCCATACCGACAAGTGCAAATGCACCGGGTGGTATCACCGTTGAAGGTATTATCAGGGTTGCTGCTTTACCAAATGCCTCACCAAGCAATGCTCCAATTAAAAGTGAGGGTGCAAAGATACCTCCCGATCCTCCTGATCCCAGGGTAATTGATGTAGCAAGTATCTTCAGGAAAACAAGGGCTACAATAACACCAATGACTAGTTCTCCGCTTATAGTGTTCTCGATAACATCATATCCCACTCCAAAGACCTGCGGAAAGAATAAGCCTATTCCTCCTATCATTAATCCACCAAGTGCAGGTTTAAGATATGGAGGCATTTTAATAATGTTAAATATATCTTCGGTCTTGTATAGTGTTTTGATGAATAATAATGCAGCCAGGGCGGTAAACAGGCTGAATACAAAATAATAGGGCATATCTGCTATACTGTAAAGCTGAAACGGAGGAGTCTGGAAAGCAGGATGATCACCGAGGAAAGACCTGGATATAACAGTAGCAGTAACAGACGAAAGAACCACAGACGAGAAATTTTTAAGTCCGTATTCCCTGAGTATCACTTCAAGGGCAAAGAATATACCACCGAGTGGGGCATTAAAGGTTGCTGCAATACCTGCACCTGCCCCGCATGCCACAAGTGTTCTGGTCTTATCTTCCGTCATATTGAAAAGCTGCCCGATAGATGACCCAAGTGCTGATCCGATCTGAATTATAGGTCCCTCTCTTCCGGCTGAACCTCCAGAACCGATACATATCGCCGATGCCAGGGTTTTTATGACAGCTACTCTTGGTCTTATCCTTCCCCCATTGGTGACCATGGCATTAATGACCTCCGGAACTCCGTGTCCTTTTGCTTCCCTGGCAAAAAAATGAACAACAGGCCCGACAAGCAAACCTCCGAGAGCAGGAATAAGAATTACATAATAGTGACCCATGAAACCAAGTAAATTTCCCCCATCAACAAAAAACAGTTTATTTATCTGTAATATTAGCCATCGGAAGAATATTGCACCGAAACCGGCACCGGTTCCGATAAGAATTGAAAATACAAGAAAATAACTGGCATCTGAAGTCCGGAGAAAATAGATTAAATCCTTTATCTGTTTCCTGAAATTTATTTCTGTAAGCTTTTTGAATTTAAACCATTTCATTCTTCCCGAAGCTCTTTTTTATTTTAGTCTGTTTACTCTTTTTTCAATCTTTCTTCTGATCTTCTCATAAGATGGCGGAGGCCCGACCCATACTTCTTTACCGTCAATATAAAGAGAATCTGTTATTCCCCATTCTTTTATGACCTCCCTGTTTTCAACAGTATCGAATTCCCGGAGGTTGATCTTGCCGGGGAATTCCAGGCAGGCTCTTTTCGCCCTTTCACAGCTGATATTCATGGTCTGGCACCATCCGTTCCTGAACATAGTAACATTTACTTTTTCAACGCCTTTGGCAGGATGTTTCAAGACTTTCATGAATCCCGGTGGAACTGCATTTTCTTTGAATGGTTTCCAAAGCATTCTAATGATCCCGGCCTTATCGACAGTTTTATACCCATGTTTTCTGAACCACGATGCCCGCATGAAAACAGGAATTATGAGTCCCCATGTTACAAGTCCGTCTGCCCCGAGCTGTTTCACATCTTCCTCAGCAGCTTTGAGAAGTGCTTTTCCCATTCCCTTTTTCCTGAAATTTCCCCGTCCTTCTTTATGTCCGTGTACCCAGATACAGAGGACCACATACAAGTTTTTCCCTGTAAAGGTAGAATACTCAATCGGTACATATTGAATCATACCTCCAATGATACCATTGTCATCCTGAGCTAGCTTTACTCTTAGCCCCTTGTCTTTCATATAGTTATACCACTTCTGTTTCTGATCACCGGCTTCCTTCATATCTTCGGAATATTCTTCCAGGCAGCAGAAATAGATATGTTCGGTTTCAGGAGTGATGTCGACTATTTTCATTGCAGGATATTTTTGAGAATATCAAATATAATTTATATCAGGGCTAAAGGCAATTTTATTTTAAGGTAGTTGTAGATTTCTTACTAAATTTATTGAAATTAAATTATTGATATGATATCAAATGGTATTCAAAAAATTTTTGTCGTTTTAGCGATATTGTTGATCCTGATCATAAACCATAATTGTACAACATCAACAACAGACGGTAAAGAAGAATTCGATTTGGTTATTCTCAATGGAAGAGTCATTGATCCCGGATCAAACCTTGATTCTGTAAGAAATATTGGGATCGCTGATGGTAAAATACAATTAATTGCATCTGAAGAAATAACAGGGAGTATTAAAATAAATGCTGAAGGGCTGGTTGTTTCTCCCGGTTTCATAGATATACATCAGCATGGGCAGGATGATGAGAATTACAGGTACAAGGTGATGGATGGAGTGACGACGGCACTGGAGCTGGAGATGGGAACATCAGATGTTGATGCATGGTACCGGGAACGTGAGAATAAAGCGATAATAAATCATGGTGTCAGTATCGGGCATGTGCCTTTACGTATTGAAATCATGGATGATCCGGGTGATTTTGCACCTCTTGCCGGTGCTGCATATGAAGCTGCCACTGATGAAGAAATTGTGCTTTTGAAGGAAGGCATTGAGAAGGGACTTGCCCGGGGTGCTATTGGTGTCGGATTTGGGTTGATGTATACCCCTGCAGCATCGCATTGGGAGATCCTTGAGATGTTCGGGGCGGCTGCCAAATATAATGCACCATGTTATGTCCATATCCGTTATGCCGGGCTGAAAGAGCCCAACAGCTGTATAGAAGCACTTGAGGAGGTAATATCGGCTTCAGCAATTACCGGTGCACCGCTGCATGTGGTACATGTTACCAGCATGGGATTCAGTCTTACACCGCGAATGCTCCGGATGATCTCCCAGGCACGGTCCCATGGTATCGATGTTTCGGTTGAATGTTATCCTTACCCAGCGACACAGACTTTAATTGAATCGGCGATTTATGACGGTGACTGGAGGGGATCATGGGGGATTGACTATGGTGATCTTCAGTGGATCGAAACAGGGGAAAGACTGACAGAAGAGAGTTTTTACTTATACAGAAAGACAGGAGGGATGGTCATTGCATATTCAATACCCGAAGAGATAGTAAGATCGACGATAGCTGATCCGATGGTTATCATAGCCAGCGACGGGATGATTTACGATGGTAAGGGACATCCGAGGGGAGCAGGATCATTTGCCAGGCTGCTGGGTAAATATGTCAGGGAAGAGAAGGTGATATCTCTTCAGGAAGGATTAAGAAAAATCACGATAATGCCTGCAGAGAGACTGGAGAAGATCGCACCTGTTTTCAAGAATAAAGGACGGATAGCCATCGGTGCCGATGCCGATATTACGATCTTCGATCCTGACAAAATCATTGATCAGGCTACATATGAGGAACCGGCGAGATATTCAAAAGGGATACACTATGTGCTTGTAAATGGGATGGTTGTGGTTGATGAAGCTACTCTTGTTGAAAATGTATTTCCGGGAAAAGGGGTTAGGGGAATTATAAAATAAAGAGAGTGTTCCGCGTTCTGCGTTCAGAAGTTCCGCGTATTCTTTCTGTAAATAATATCAATATCAATACAGGAATCCAAATAACCATAATGGGATTTTCCTTCCATCGGGGAAATCGATATTATCAATTGCCAGAAAGGCATTCTTATAACCTGATATCTGCGTGGTATTCTTGGAGAGTCCGCCAACCTCGATCAGGTATTTCCCGTCAATTAAGAAATCACCTTTTTCAGGATATGTAACTTTATGATTCACAATTAACTGGTTAAGGAAGAAGGTTTCGCGTAATGTGCCTTTATCCGGCTTTTCGCTGTTTAACGCATACATCAGATTTGTATTGTTCAGGTAGATTTTATCCGGTTTATTCAGGTAGTTAATACCGAATGTATCTTTTGTAAGCCACTTCACAACCTCTGCTTTTTCAAGGTAATACAGATATTTCAGCAGTGTATCGCGGGTAGTATCAGCCTGCCGGGCGAGCTTTTCTATATTTGGTTTATAAGGAACAATACGTGATAGCACGGCAAGCATTTTCTTGATTTTTATTACTGAATAATAATCGATATTAAAGATTGTCGGCAGATCGCTTTCAAGTATAAGATTAAGAATATTTATCAGATGACCGGGATAACTCTTTTCCGACTCAATAAAAAAGGGATAGTATCCGGACATAAGGTATTCTTCAAAATACTTCAGGGGTTTGATCTTGCTGATAATCCCCGGTACGATTTTTTTGGGTTTGTGCAGGATTTCTTCCAGTGAATGTACAGGCAGTTTTACCCGGTATTTCAATTCAACGAATTCGCGGAATGAGAGTCCCGGAAGATTATATAACACAGCCCGCCGGCTCAGGTCATAACCACCCTTATATATATCGAGGGCTGAGGAGCTCGTGAAGATTATTTTCAAACCGGGCAGATTGTCATATATGTTTTTTAGTTCTCCCGACCAGTTTGGATATTTATGTACCTCATCCAGAAAGAGATATTCACCCCCCTTTTTGTAATACTGTTCTGCAAAATAGACCAGTGGATTCCCGGCAAAATAAATATCATCGAGACTGACATAAACAGCTTCAGTATTAACGGGTAGGTTTATTTTCATGTACTGCAGTATCAGGGTAGTTTTACCTGCTCCCCTTGCTCCTGAAATGCCGATTATCCTGTCTTTCCAATGTATCTTATCCATCAGGAAGCGGGTAAATCCGGTCTGAACCTGTTGTAATCTGCTTTCAGATATTTGTTTAAGTCTTTCCATTTCGCAATTTCCTTTTTGCAAAGATAGTAAATATCACGTATGAACAAGTGATAATATAAATAAAAATCACTTAGTAAACAGTGAATATAAGTAATATATTCACTAATATAGAAGTGATATTATAAAAACAGGGTAAATTAAATTAGGTATCAGATTGAGTGCAGTAACTTTAAATAGGAGAATAACGACTACCGGGTACCATCTTCCCCCGGTTCAGGGTACTGGGTCCTTGGTCCTCGGTCGTTTACCCTGTATAGGAGTAACAACCTGCAACCTTCTATTCACCACAGATTCCACAAATAGGCATTTTCATATGTCAAATATCGCCTATCTAAAATAACACATTTTCTCCCCATATCCTGGCAGTTAATACTATAATTCAATACGTTGGTCAAACAGACAAGTAAAAAATTGAATATTATTTAAATTAGTTCTAAATTGTATGGGTATTTGCAAAAACCTGATCGTTATGAAATTTATCTTTTCAAAAAAACAGGTTTTATTTGTTTTTTTCTTTCTGGTAACATACAATCTGTTTCCCCAAACATTTGTTGAACAAACTGACATCAGCCTGCCAGGAGCATCAGAGGGAACTGCTAAATGGGGAGATTATGATAACGATGGCTACTTAGAAATCTTGCTAAATGGTTATCACGGTGATATGGGAATAACAATAGTTTATAAAAACCGGAATTTTTAATCAAAATGGTAAATATTTAAGAACCAGGTAACAAACCCCTAATTTTATTAATTAATCTAACTGAAATGCTAAAGCAACGCCACAATGTCCGTTTTCTTCTTTTGCTCCTGCTGTTAATAAAGTCCTCATACCTGATTGGGGATGTGTCTTCTGTTCAGATAGAATGTACCCTGGGCTATCTGTCTGGACATACTATTCTTATTCATTTTACCTTATACGGGTTAACCGATTATGAATTTGGTGACTCCCTGGCTATAACCTTTCCGGAAGGTATGGTTCCCACAGGATTTGCCTCAGAACAAATTGGAAGTACTAGATATGGACAGGATCCGGAAGTTTTGAACGGTGTGTATGGAAATACTATCTCCTGGGGCGATAATGACAACTATTTTGGGGGGATTGAATCCTATACTGACTATTCATTTTACGTTGAAGTAACAGTGAATGGTACTGTTACTGGGGATCAATTAGCAACGGTCTACTTTTCAGGTGATGAATTTGGTGATCCTCCACATGAAATCATAACGGTTATTAATATTCCACCCATAGCTGAGTACAAGTTATCTTCAAATTTAAATTCTAACATGCTGGATCCCGGTACGACAACATTGGACTGGATTTACGGTTCCACACGGTACTGCCAGTTGGAATGGGGTATTCAGGGATTTTCACCAGGAGAGGGCACCTGGATTAATGAAGCTCCGAATCCCTGCCTCATCTCCGGATTAGATCCGCAAAAAAGCTATGAGTTTTATTTGAAAGACTCCCTTGATACAGATTTGATAGGAGACTGGATTGGACCCAAGGCATTTTCAACCGCATTTACTCCTTATGATTTGTATCTTCCGGAAGTGTCCTACACGGATATGTATTGGGTTGACTACGATAGTGATGAGGATTTAGATATTGTAGTATTAGGCAAAATAACAGAGGTTTACCGAAACGATGACGGAATATTTACTAATCTCAATCTGGATATACCTGTGTATGAGCATAGCTTGTCTGATCTGGCTGATTATGATAATGACGGGGATTTGGATATATTAATTACCGGTTATGACAATTTTCTTCTCCCCCATACAAAAATATTCAGACATGACTCTGCCGAAATATTTACAGAATTAGATCTGGATATTACTGATGTATGGTTTGGTCCCAGCCAATGGGAAGATATTGACCTTGATGGGGATCAGGACCTGATTATAACAGGCTATAATGAGTTCCGTCGATTAATTTGTAATATCTATCTTAATGAGGGAGAAGATTCTTTTACCTTGTCTGATATTGAGATTGAAGGCAGCGAATCCGGTTCGATGGTCTTTGGAGATTACAATAGTGATGGATATCCGGATCTGTTACGTACGGGTTTTAACAGCAGCGGTAATAAGGAAACTGCGTTATACAAAAACAATGGCGATTTAACCTTCTCAGAAGTTGATACTCCATTGCCTCCCTATTCTTACAGTAGCGCCGTATGGGGAGATTTCGACAGTGACGGAGATCTGGATATTATAGTTAGCGGGTTAAATATTAGTACAGATGCGGAAACAAGTTACGTACGCAATAATGGGGACGATTTGTTTGTCATTCAACCTACAGGCATACCGGGATTTTATGACGGAGATTTGCTTAGTGCAGATTTTAACGGTGATGGTCATCTCGACCTTTTCATCTCAGGGTCTAATCTTGACTTTTCTAACAATACACTTACAAAATTATACTATAATAATGGTGATGGTACTTTTTATGAAAGCGGTGCGGGATTCACAGGTTGCACAGGAAGCCGGGCCTCCATAGGTGATTTTGATGAAGACGGCGATCTTGATATTTTGGTCTCAGGTAAGGCAACCAATTATACCGCCACAATATATGAAAACCTGATGAATCCATTGATAGAGCCCCCTTCACAACCCACTGGATTACAATATCTTGAAGTTACGAATGGTGCTATATTGCAATGGTATGGCTCAACAGATATACAAACAGCTGATCAAAGCCTGCGGTACAAAGTCCTTGTTGGTACAGCACAGGATACTTTTGATATCAAGTCTCCTGCAGCTAAACCGGCTAATGGTTTTAACCTGTATCCTGAATCAAACAACATCCTCACTGACACCTTCTGTATAATACAAAAACTGGATACCGGAATATATTATTGGCAGGTGCAATCTATTGACCATGGCCTGACTGTTTCAGACTTCAGCACAACTTCTACTTTCGAGTCACTCGGACTCTTTACGGATATTAATAACGGTATTGATACTCTTCAAAACATCTCCTGGGGTGATTATGACGGTGATAATGATTTGGACCTGCTGACCTCGGGGTACTGCTCTGGACGATATAATACTCCCCTGATTTATGTTAACCACGGAAATGACGTGTTTATTCCTAACTCATTTATTGGAGATACACTCGCCGGATTGGTAAAATGGAATGATTATGATGAAGATGGAGATCTGGATATCTTCTTGGCAGGCAAAAAGTACACATATCAAAACCAATTATTGATGTTTATAGTCATGCGTAATGACGGTAGTAATCAATTTCACAGGGTCTTCGAGCTTGGCATTGACCCGCCGGATAACGAAGATAACTCATATAGCTGGAATGATATGCAATGTGCAGATTTTGATCATGACGGCGATCAGGATGTGTTATTAACAGGATACATCCATGAAGATTCAAAGTATACAGAAATGGTCAAGTTATTTAGAAATACAGGGGGGGATACATTTGAGGAAGTGAGCCATACAATCACCCCTTTATGCTTGGGTCAACTTTGTCTTGCGGATTTTAACGGGGATAGTTACAAAGATATCTTAATATCGGGAACCGATAGTGTGGAAATGCAGATATTTCAAATACAGCTATTCATCAATCAGAAGGATTTCACATTCTTAAAGATTGAGACTGAATTTCCCATGATCCGTACCTGTTCAATGGATGCCGGGGATTATGATAATGATGGTGACCTGGATATCCTAATCAGTGGTAAGGATTCCAACAACTTTTCCCTGACCGGTTTATATCAGAACACTGGCAATGCCCTGTTTTCGGAAGTTGAATGTGGGATTGTGGGAATAAGGGAAGGAATGTCTTTATTTGCAGATTATACCAATGATGGATGGTTGGATATAACTGTTACAGGCTCGAATCGAAATCAGGTGTCATTGCTCTACCAAAATCAAGGGGGAGTTGATTTTAATCCAACTGATTTGATTGATGGAGGAGAAATTCTCAATGGAGCAATACCGGGGGATTATGATAATGACGGGGATCTGGATTTTATGGCACCCTCATGGCTTAAAGACGGTGTATACCGAAATAATCGCAACAAAGAGAATAAAGCTGCGGGAGCACCACAGCAATTGCATGTGGAGTTTCAGGATTCAGTGACTATATTACAATGGGAGGCAGCCGTTAACCCTGAAGGAGGATCGACAGGCTTGAGCTATAATATTAGGATAGGAACAACTCCCGGAGGTTATGAAATCATATCCTGCGAATCTGATTTCCAGGATGGTTATGTCTACATACCTCAGCTTGGTAATGCGGGTGTAAATCTGCTATATGAAGTTTCCGGATTACCCGCTGGCACCTATTATTGGTCGGTACAGGCAGTTGACCAGGGTTTTAAAGGTGGGCAGTGGGCAGAAGAATCATCTTTTGAACTACAAGTCCTAAGAAGTGATTTCACAGCTGATACGGTCTGCCAGGGACATCCCACCAGTTTCGAGGATCTTGCTTACAGTTCCGGCAGCCCTGTTCTGAGCTGGCTCTGGGATTTTGGAAACGGAGGCACCTCCACAGATCAAAATCCGACATACATCTTTCAGGATGACGGAGAATATCAGGTGAAACTAATCGTTCAATCGGCAGAATATACTGACTCTATAAGTAAGGCAGTGGTAGTAAAACCTAAACCTATTTCCCAATTCACCACTGATATTGTCTGCCAGGGTAGTCCAACTTCATTTTCAAACACCACTTTAACTAATGGTAGCACAGTGGAAGATTGGTATTGGGATTTTGGTGATGAAAGTCCTCCATCTTACGAACAGCAACCCACATCACACCCATACCTGAATTCAGGAGACTATACAGTAAAACTGAAAGCTGTTGCTACTAACGGTTGTGCTGATTCCATAACAAAGGTTATATCGGTAGGAGCATATCCTGTTGCAGTTGTTTCTGCAAATCCAACTCCCACCTTTTGTAAAGGCGATAGTGCAATTCTTTCGGTACCTTATGTTGATACATATACTTATAACTGGATGATCGACGGTGCAAGCATTACAGACGGAGATTCCAGTAAATTTATAGCAAAACTTACTGGAGATTATTCTGTCGAAATCGTCAATCCAGTAGGAACCTGTACATCCACATCCACTGATGTGGCAATTACTGCATTGGATGCACCTGTTGCTCCATTGATATCGACTGAGGGTGACCTTGAATTCTGTCAGGGCGATTCAGTTGAACTCAGTGTTACAAATAATCCTGAATATAAATATGATTGGAAACTTAACGGTGGCGC